>OIZU01000006.1_pt1 | contig 240722 bp, 199 predicted proteins | sample 1588661 | NCBI WGS metagenome assembly OIZU01 (sample SAMN03283257) | human gut metagenome | biome: human-associated habitat; material: feces | host: Homo sapiens | place: USA | collected 2013 | reverse complement strand
AGGATCTTTCGATCGTTTTGAATTACTTATTCAGAACTTTCGAGGATGTGTTTCATTGTTTAATTATCAAGGTTCTTCGCTGTTCTCTCGATCAGCAACTTGTTTATTTTATCAAACTCATTTGCATTTGTCAAGAACTTTTTTCAACTTTTTTCAAAGCCGAGCGGAGAAGGAGGGATTTGAACCCTCGCGCCGCTATTAACGACCTACTCCCTTTCCAGGGGAGCCCCTTCAGCCAGCTTGGGTACTTCTCCATAGTTTGCCTGATTCATAATCAGATATTCAATTAACTGAGTTTTGAGCGGAGAGGGTGGGATTCGAACCCACGCGCCCTTTCGGACAAACGGTTTTCAAGACCGCCTCGTTATGACCGCTTCGATACCTCTCCGTGTGTGAATTCAAATCTCGGTAACTCCCGAAATCATCTCAGTTTTTGGCTTGTCAGCTTTGCGTTTTTATCTCTCTCGCTCAGCGACATTCGTTATTATATCAGCAGTGTTTCAGAATGTCAACCACTTTTTTGAATTTTTTTTACATTTTTTTCAATTTCTTTTTCGTTTTCGCTGTTTTTCCCTGTTTTGCAATTCACACATTTGTTTTTATCCATTTATAGTTTGCTTTCTGTATTTTGCTTTTTTCTATTTTTCTGCCAGAAAGCTCTCTGCAACGAGCAGATCCTCCGGTGTTGTGATTTTTATATTTTCATAGCCGCCTTTTACCATCACTGATGCGATTCCCATCTCCTGCTCCACAACCATGGCATCGTCGGTGATTCCTTCTGTGGAATGCTGCATCAGTTTTTCGAATGCCGGAAACAGAAGCTCTGCCGCAAAGGCCTGCGGGGTCTGTGCCTGCCATACGAGATCTCTTCGCGGGCTTTCCCTGATTTTTCCGTTTTCATCGGTAAGCTTGATGGTATCCTTGACCGGCATGCCAAGGACACAGGCTTTTTCTTCTTTTACACATGCGCAGAGACGTTCCAGCATTTCCTGGTTTAAAAACGGGCGGGCGCCATCGTGAATCAGAACGTAATCGGTCTTCTGCTCCTGTTCGCTTTCCAGGCTTTTCAGCGTCTGCAATGCTTTCCAGACAGATTCATACCGTTCCCTTCCGCCTGCGCATACGGAAACAGTTTTCTTAATTCCATATTTTTCGATAATCTCTTTCTGACAGTATTCTATTTTATCCGCACCTGTCACAAGAATGATCTGGTCAATCTCCGGCGAATGTTCAAAAACCTCCAGCGCGTAAACCACGACTGGTTTTCCTCCGATTTCCAGAAACTGTTTTGCTACGCTTCCGCCCATCCGGGTTCCCTTTCCGGCTGCCAGGACAACCGCAGTGTATTTTTCTTTCTTCTCGCTCATCTTTTCCTCCGTTTTCTACAAATACAAAAACTCCGCAGCAGATCTCTCTTCTCCGTTCTGCTGCGGAAGTTTCTTTTTCTTATCGTTCTCCAAGCTTCAGGTTCGGTACGGCATTCAGGTCCCAGCCGTGGCGGGTTCCCTTCTGATACTCGTAGTAAGCTGCCACACCGATCATGGCCGCATTGTCGGTACAGAAGATCGGGGACGGACGGTAAAAGCGGATGCCCTCTTTTTCACATGCTGCTTCCATCGCCGCGCGGAGTGCCCCGTTCGATGCAACGCCGCCGGCGATCGCCAGACGGTCCATATGGTAATCTTTGGCCGCACGGATGGCATTATCCACCAGAACGTCCACAACGGCCTGCTGGAAGGACGCAGCGATGTCTGCTTCGACAATTGGTTCGCCTGTCATCCGGCATTTGTTCAGATGGTTTAAAACGGCAGATTTTACGCCGCTGAAGCTGAAGTCATACGGCGCATCCTCCATGTGGGCACGCGGGAAGTCGATGGCGTGCGGGTTTCCTTCTTTTGCCAGCTTGTCGATCTTCGGTCCGCCCGGATAGCCGAGTCCGATGGCACGGGCTACCTTGTCGAAGGCTTCTCCGGCTGCGTCGTCTCTCGTTCTTCCGAGGATTTCGAAAGAACCGTAATCTTTTACAATGACAAGATGGGTATGGCCTCCGGAGATGATTTCACACAGGAACGGCGGCTCCAGATCCGGGTGTTCGATATAGTTCGCCGAGACGTGGCCTTCAATATGGTGAACGCCGACCAGCGGTTTCTTTTTTGCATAGGCGATCGCTTTTGCCTCTGCCACGCCGACGAGAAGTGCGCCGACAAGGCCAGGGCCGTACGTAACACCGATCGCATCGATATCATCCAGAGTGACATCGGCTTCTTTTAAGGCCGCTTCTACAACCTGGTTGATTTTTTCGATATGTTTTCTGGATGCAATTTCCGGCACAACGCCGCCATACAGGGTATGGATGGCGATCTGGGATGAAATAATGTTAGACAACACACATCTTCCGTTTTTCACGACGGAGGCTGCGGTTTCATCGCAGGAGCTCTCAATTGCAAGAATCAGGGTATCTTTTTCACTCATTTTTCGTTTCCTCTTCAAATAACAGTTCTACTGATCTTCCGTCTTTTCCAAGCTCTGCGGCCGGGAAAATCTTCTGTACCTCATCCATGTACCGCTGCGGGCCGACGAGCGACGGGGAAAAGTGGGTCAGCCACATTTCGGCAGCCTCGGCATCTTTTGCCAGTTTTGCCGCCTCGTAGAAGGTCATATGCTTAAATTCTTTTGCTTTTGCCTGTTTTTCCGGCTCGCCGTACATTCCCTCGCAGATGAAAAGGTCGGAGCCTTTCGCATGTTCGGAGATCGACGGAATCGGGCGGGTATCGGTGCAGTAGGTCACCTTCAGTCCTTTTCTGGCAGGGCCGAGGACCATGTCCGGCGTATACGTCTTTCCATCCAGGGTGACAGTCTCGCCTTTCTGCAGCGGATTCCAGCATTTAATCGGAATTTCCTGTGCTTTAGCGCGCTCCACATCGAATTTTCCCTTGCGGGAGATCTCCAGCGAATAGCCGTAGCAGGTGATATTGTGCTGCACGCGGAAGGCTGTGATTTTGTAGCCGTTCATCTCAATCACTTCCTCCGGCGCTGTCACCTCGTGAAATACAATCGGGAACGGCAGCTCCGGGCAGATGACACGCAGTGAATTGACGACGCGCTCCAGGCCTTTTGGGCCGATCATGGTCAGCGGTTCTCTCCGGTCGGTGTTTCCCATCGTCAGGAGAAGTCCTGGAAGGCCGCTGATGTGGTCTGCGTGGTAATGGGTGAAGCAGATGGCATCAATCGGCTTAAAGGTCCAGCCTTTTTCCTTGATGGCAACCTGGGTTCCCTCGCCGCAGTCGATCAGAAGGCTGCTTCCGTTGTATCGGGTCATCAGGGCGGTCAGGCGTCTGCCTGGCAGAGGCATCATCCCGCCTGTTCCCAGTAAACATACATCTAACACGTTTTTCCTCCATATTCTATCCGGCTTTTTCGAAAGCCTGTCAGGTATTTTACGTTGAAAAAGCGTGTCCAAAACGGTTTGTTTCAGACACGCTCTCATCTTAACACAGTTTTTTCAAACACGCAATGACGCGGGTTTTATTTATTTGCTGTCATGACAGCTTCCTTCATCATGCGGACATACGTATAGATGTGCTGCTCCGCATGAGTGCCGTACTTCGCAATCATTTTGACGATAGCGCTTCCGACGATGACACCGTCCGCAATTTTTGCAATGTTGGCCGCCTGATCGGTCGTGTTGATGCCGAAGCCTACAGCTACCGGAATATCGGTTACTTTGCGGATTGCGGCGATCATGGAATCGAGGTCTGTCTTGATCTCGCTTCTGACACCGGTAACGCCCAGAGACGATACGAGGTAGATAAAACCTTCGGCGTCTGCGGCAATTTTCTGGATGCGCTGCTCAGACGTCGGCGCAATCAGGGAAATGACATCTACCTGATGACTGCGCGCAATATCGTCTAATTCGCCTTTTTCCTCATACGGCATATCCGGGATGATGATGCCATTGATGCCGACTTCCTCGCATTTTGTAAAGAACGGCTCGTATCCGTAATGGAACACCGGGTTTAAGTAGGTCATAAACACCAGCGGAATGTCTGTTTTTCTGCGCACGGAAGCTACCATATTGAAAATTTTATCGGTGGTGGTTCCGGCTTTTAAGGAACGGAGGTCTGCCTCCTGGATGACAACGCCCTCGGCGATCGGATCGGAAAACGGGATTCCGATCTCGATCAGGTCTGCGCCTGCTTTTTCGAGCTCCAGAATATAATTCTCTGTTTTTTCAATGTTCGGATCTCCTGCTGTCAGAAACGGAATGAATGCTTTGCTGTTTGAAAATGCTTCTGTTACTTTACTCATGAAGGTCCCTCCCTCTGTATCTTGCAATGGCTGCTACGTCTTTGTCTCCGCGTCCGGACAGGCAGATGATGATGGAGTCTTCCGGATCAAATTCTTTTGCGATCTTCATCGCATGGGCTACTGCATGGGCACTCTCGATCGCACAGATGATACCCTCGGTTCTTGCGAGGTATTCAAAAGCTTCTACTGCCTCATCGTCCGTTACCGGAACGTATTCGGCGCGGCCGATGTCATGCAGATATGCATGCTCCGGTCCAATGCCCGGGTAGTCAAGGCCTGCGGAAATCGAGTAAACCGGTGCGATCTGACCGTATTTATCCTGGCAGAAGTAGGATTTCATACCGTGGAAGACGCCGAGTGTTCCGGTTGCAATGGTTGCTGCAGTCTCTGCGGTGTTGACGCCGCGTCCTGCTGCCTCGCATCCAATCAGGCGGACATTTTTGTCATTGATGAAGTTATAGAACATACCCATCGCATTGCTTCCGCCGCCGACGCATGCCATGACGGCTTTCGGGAGTTTTCCTTCTTTTTCGAGGATCTGCTCTCTTGCCTCTTTGCTGATGACAGCCTGGAAATCGCGGACGATGGTCGGGAACGGATGCGGGCCCATAACGGAACCGAGAACGTAGTGGGTGTCATCGACACGTGATACCCACTCGCGCATCGCCTCATTGACGGCATCTTTTAAGGTCATAGTTCCGGTAGTAACGGCATTTACTTTTGCACCGAGAAGCTCCATCCGGTATACATTGAGGGCCTGACGGTCGGTGTCTTCTTTTCCCATGAAGATCTCACACTCAAGTCCCATCAGCGCTGCTGCCGTTGCGGTTGCCACACCGTGCTGGCCGGCTCCGGTCTCTGCGATGACACGGGTTTTTCCCATTCTTTTTGCGAGGAGGCACTGTCCGAGCACGTTGTTGATTTTGTGGGCTCCGGTGTGGTTCAGATCCTCTCGTTTGAGGTAAATTTTTGCTCCGCCGAGATCCTTTGTCATTTTCTCTGCGTAGTAGAGAAGGGACGGGCGGCCCGCGTAATTTTTCAGCAGGTCATCGAGCTCCTGGCAGAACTCCGGATCGTTTTTATAATAATTGTACTGTTTTTCCAGATTGATAATTTCATTCATCAGAGTTTCCGGTATGTACTGGCCTCCGTGAATACCAAATCTTCCGTCAGACATGTCTTATCCTCCTTATGCATTCTGTGATTTTTTTCGGGTCCTTTACGCCGTCTGTCTCGACACCGCTGCTGATGTCGACGGCGAAGGGATGTGTCTGTAAAATCGCCTGTTCCACATTTTCGGCGTTCAGGCCTCCCGCAAGGAAATACGGGCGGTCCATGTTTCTGATCAGTGACCAGTCGAACGATTCGCCGGTACCGCCTTTTCCGTGGTCGAGAAGGATGTAATCGGCGCTGCTTTTTTTCGCCTTTTCGACGTCCTCCCTGGTTTTGATGGAAAATGCCTTGATCAGTTCCCCGCCGGTGCGGAACCGGAGCGAATGGATATATTCTTCACTCTCATTTCCGTGGAGCTGTGCCAGATCGATGACGCCCTCTTCGAGGTATCCTGCGACAATCGCCGGAAGCTCGTTCACAAAGACGCCGACCGCCTGGATTTCGGGATCCAGATAGCACCGCAGCGTCACGGCATGTTCTTTTGTAATCTGTCTGCGGCTTTTTGCAAAAACAAAGCCGACATATTCGGGCTTCAGCTCATTCACCGCATCGATGTCTTCCAGCCGTGTGAGCCCGCAGATTTTGATTCTGGTCTGTTCTTCCATAACGTTTGACTCCCCGTGCGCTCTGTTTTGTTTCGCGCACTTACGTTACCACTTTAACACATTGAAGAGAGTTTTTCAAGCTCTGCTTTTTTGTTGCTGCTCCGCATCAGCGTTTCGCCGATCAGAACGGCATCGGTTTTATTCTGATACAGTCTTCCGACATCCTCCGGCGTTTTGATGCCGCTCTCGGATACGAAAACAATGTTTTCCGGGACAAGCTCCCGCAGCCGCTCACTGTTGTGGATATCGACCGTGAAATCTTTTAAGTTGCGGTTGTTGACGCCGATGATCCTTGCTCCGGCGCGCATGGCCTGTGCAACCTCCGCTTCATCGTGGGCTTCCACAAGAGCGGAAAGGCCGAGGGAATGCGCTGTTTCCAGATATTCTTTTAAGGTTTCCTCCGGCAGCAGCGCACAGATCAGAAGGACAGCGGTGGCTCCGAGCACCTTTGCCTCGTAGATCATATAGGGATCCACGGTAAAATCTTTCCGCAGAACCGGGATGGATACGGTTTCTGCAATTTTTTTTAAATAACGCTTGTCGCCTTTGAAGTATTCCGGCTCGGTCAGGCAGGAAATGGCGGAGGCACCGGCCGTTTCATATTCCTTTGCGATCTCCAGATAGGGGAAATCTTCTGCGATGATGCCCTTCGATGGGGAGGCTTTTTTTACCTCGCAGATAAAGGACATGCCCGGCTTTTTCAGCGCCTGTTCAAATGGGAATCCGGTGTCCGGGTTCATCGCCGTTGCTTTTTCTTTCATTTCTGCAAGAGAACACTTCTCTTTTTCTGCAGCGACACGTTTTCTTGTGGCTTCTGCAATCGTTTCCAGTATCATATGTTTATTCCTCTTCTGCCAATTTGTTGGTGAGTGCCACAAACTCTTCGAGTTTTTTCTGTGCTTTTCCGCTGTCGATCAGCTCCTCTGCCAGTTTTACAGCATCCTGCATCGGGATTTCTTTTGCTACATGAAGGGCTGCGGCGGCATTCAGGACAACAGCGTCTCTTGCCGGGCCTTTCTTTCCTGCAAGAATTTCTTTCGTAATTTCAGCATTCTCCTGCGGAGTTCCGCCGACCAGCTCTTCTTTGGTGCAGCGGGTCATGCCGAACTCTTCCGGTGTGATGACGTATTCCTCAAACGTTCCGTCCTTGATCTCGCAGACGCTTGTCGGTGCGCTTAAGGAAATTTCATCGAGGCAGTCCTGGCCGTAGACAACCATGCCGCGTTTGACACCAAGATTGGAGAGAACTTCTGCCATCGGGCGGACAAGTGCTTCCTCGTAGACACCCATCACCTGCATCGTGGCTGCTGCCGGGTTGGTCAGCGGTCCGAGGATGTTGAAAATGGTCCGGATGCCGAGCATCTTGCGGACCGGTGCCACGTATTTCATGGACATGTGGTATTTCTGTGCGAACAGGAAACAGATTCCAAGTTTTTCCAGAACTTCTTTGTTTTTCTCCGGCTCCAGGTCGACTTTGACGCCGAGCGCTTCGAGACAGTCGGCTGCGCCGGATTTGCTCGATGCGGCGCGGTTTCCGTGTTTTGCAACTGCGACGCCGCCTGCAGAGATCACAAGGGATGCTGTTGTGGAGATGTTGAAGGAATTGGATTTATCTCCGCCGGTTCCGACGATTTCCAGAACATCCTTGTCATGTTCCATGTGAACACCGTGCTTTCTCATGCCGTTGGCACATGCGGTGATCTCTTCGATTGTCTCGCCTTTCATCGTCATGGCAGTTAAAAATGCGCTGATCTGGATCGGATCGGCTTTTCCTCCCATGATTTCATCCATGGCGCCCTCTGCCATCTCGTAGGTTAAGTTCTCTTTATTTACCAGTTTTACAATCGCTTCCCGAATCATATTCTGTTCCTCTCTTTCTTTGCTGTCCTGTGATCTATCTTGTAATTTTTAAGAAGTTTTCTACCATCTGTCTGCCCTGCGGGGTCAGAATGGATTCCGGATGAAACTGGACTCCGTAGATCTTTTTCTCACTGTCCTCGACTGCCATGACCTCGCCGTCTGCAGTTCTTGCCGTTACCTTTAAGGTTTCCGGCAGTGTCGCTTCATCAGCTGCGAGGGAATGGTATCTTGCAACCGGAACGGTTTCCGGCAGCCCCTGGAATAATTCCGAGGTAAGATCCAGCGTTGTCTCGGACTGTTTGCCGTGCATCAGCTGTTTCGCATAGGTGACGGTCGCGCCGTACGCGGCACAGATTGCCTGATGGCCGAGACAGACACCAAGGATCGGGATCTCGCCGCCTAATTTTTTTACAATCTCCATGCATCGGCCTGCCTGCTCCGGACGGCCCGGTCCGGGAGATAAAATGATGGATGCCGGTGCCAGTGCGCAGATTTCGTCGATCGTCATCTCGTCGTTTCGGATGACCTTCATGTCCGGATTGATCGAACCGGCGAGCTGATACAGGTTATAGGAAAAACTGTCATAATTATCTACCAGCAGTATCATAAGTTGCTTCCTCCTTCTGCCTCCGCAAGTGCGACCATCACGGCCTTTGCTTTGTTGATGCATTCCTGATGCTCTTTTTCCGGTACGCTGTCGGCTACAATGCCGGCACCGGAGCGGACGAACACTTTTCCGTTTTTCTTAAACGCAAGCCGGATTGCGATGCAGGTGTCCATATTTCCGGTGAAATCCAGATAGCCGATCGCACCGCCGTAAATGCCGCGCTTGTTGTTTTCCAGCTCGTTGATGATCTGGCAGGCACGGAGCTTTGGTGCACCGGAGAGGGTTCCGGCCGGGAGAACGGAATCGATGGCATCGACTGCGGTCTTGTCTTTCCGAAGCTGTCCTTTTACAGTGGAACCGATGTGCATGACGTGGGAGTAACGTTCGATTGACATGTATTTTTCTACTTCCACGGTTCCGAAATCACAGATCTTTCCGAGATCGTTTCTTCCCAGATCAACCAGCATGTTGTGCTCGGCACGCTCTTTTTCATCGGCGAGGAGTTCTTTTTCCAGCCGCTGGTCTTCTTCATAGCTCTTTCCTCTCGGCCGCGTTCCGGCAAGCGGGAAGGTCCGGACCTCTCCGTCCTCGACTTTTACGAGAGTTTCCGGGGATGCACCGGAGATCTCGACATCATCACTCGAGAAGTAGAACATGTACGGCGACGGGTTCGTCGTGCGGAGGACGCGGTACGTATCGAGGAGGCTTCCCTCAAAATCAGCTTCGAGCCGGTTGGAGAGAACGAGCTGGAAGAGGTCTCCCTCGTGGATATAATGTTTGACCTGCTCGACTTTCTCACAGTACGCTTTCTCATCGAAGAGCGGGCGGAACTCGGATTTCAGGTGGCCTGCTTTCGTCTCGGCCGGTTTTCCGAAGCGGATCAGCTCTTCCATTTTTTCGAGTTCCTGTACGGCTTTTTCGTAATTTTCTTCGAGATTTTCGGTTTCGATATTAAGCATCAGTACGATTTTCTGACGATAATTATCATAGGCGATGACCTTATCGAACAGCATCAGGTCGACATCTTTGAAATGTTCCTGATCTTCTGCGTCCAGCTTTAAGGTCGGCTCGCTGTACTTGATGTAATCGTAAGAGAAGTATCCGACGAGGCCGCCGGTGAAGGTCGGCAGTGTCGCGATCTTCGGACTTTTATTTTTCTCAATCAGGGTTTTGATGACGGCTCCCGGATGGGCTGTCTTTGCGGTCAGCCGGATCTGTCCGGTCGGAAGCTGTTCTTCGTGGCTTTCCGGAATATCTTCTACTTTTTTCATCTCTGCCGCATCGGCGGTGATTGTCAGGTTTCCGTTGACACAGGTGAGTTCCAGCGACGGATCGTAGCCGAGAAAGGTGTATCTTCCCCACTGTTTTTTATCCTCCACGCTTTCGAGCATGTAGCAGTGGCTGCTGACGCCCTGCAGGACTTTCAGTGTTTCTACTGGTGTACGGATATCCGAATAAATTTCTCTGCTTACCGGGATTTTCCGAAAAGCTCCCGATGCGGCTGCTTTTGAAATTTCTTCTAACGTCATCTGTTTCATCTTGTTATCTCCTCTCCTTGTGTCTGCAAAGGCTGTCATCAACACTGGTCCTCAGAACCAATTTCTGATATACAAAAAACCGCCCCCGGCAAAGAATCACTTTGTTCTTTGCCAAGGGCGGGTATATTTTTATACTCGTGGTGCCACCTTGTTTTGCGATTGCTCACACGCTCTGCAGAATACGATCATATTCCTGGCAACTAACGTATGCCTGCACGTTACAGAATACTCAGACGGTTTCCCGCTTTTCCCTGTACCCTCCGTGGTCCATTTGCTGATCCGCTTTCTGTCCGGCTTCCACCTGCCCGGGCTCTCTGTGAGTGCGCTTCCAACGTTATCTCCACTTCATCGGTTTCGAAGTATTTACTTTTTTCTTATGCGCTGTATTATAGTCCCATTCTTTTTTGCTGTCAAGTAATTTTTTTGTTCTTTTTGTTCAAAGTCCGGTATTTTTATGATATTCCCGTGTCCACGCCGTAAGAGCTTCGTCCAGATCGTGCGGGAGCTCGACCTGCATTGCCTCTGTGATCTGGCGGTCCATCTCCCGTTTCGTCTCGGCATCCACTTTCCGCTCGGTGCACATCTGCTCATAGGCGTCCTGTCCTTTGCTCATGTAGACCGCAAACAGCCAGCTCTTTAACGATGCTTTCGTGTGCAGCTCTTCATTTGCTTTCTGAAAGCACGTAAGTGCTTCATTCATCTGGAACAGACTTGCGTAGGCACAGCCCATGTTGTTGTAAATACTTCCGGTGAACTGGCTTCCCATGTTGGTTTCGTTTTCCTCGGTATCTTTCAGCGTTTCCTGGTAAACCTGGATCGCATTGATATATTTTTCGTGGTCGACAAGGTAGTCTCCCTTGATTTTTTTCCGCACAATCTCCGGCTGCTCCTCGAACCGTTTCAGGCGCTCATTCATCTCACGGAACTGATCGTGGGAAAGATAATTGATCTCCTTGAAGATCGGCAGGATAAACTCACCGATGTTCTTTTTCTCCTCCAGAAGGACGTAGAGACGCTGGTACAGTCTTCTTAAGTGGAGTTCTTCTTTCATCCACACCAGCAGCTGCTCGTTAATGATGGTCTCGTCCAGCAGATAGATGTTGTGGTACAGATAATAGCACAGTTCCTCGATGGAATAAATATTTGTGCTGATGTTGGAAATATAATACGGATTTTTCGCCCGTTTGACCTGACATAAAATATAACCGCTCATCGTTTACACCTCCCCCATCGTCTCGTGCCAGATTTTGTGGCTTGCCGGGAACATATCGCCAAAACCTAAATCCTCTGCGGTGATCTGACACGTAACCGGAGAATCATACTCCAGACGCAGACGAATCCGTGTTGTCTTCGGCGGCCGTTTGGGCAGCCCGTCCAGCTTCATGGTATAGCGGTTTCGTTTTCCGCTTTCCATGGAGCTTACAACAAATTCCAGCTCCTCCGTTCCGTCGAGGATCAGCTCACATTCTTTTTCTGCTTCATACCAGTTCACACCGGCTGCAATCAGCGCATAGTATGCCGGAGAACCATTGATCGTCATCTCCATGCCGATGTTGTAGCGCACGAGGTCATTTCCGAGGAAGAGATAGCCCTTTAAGCGGCGCTCCTCCACTTTTTCGCGCGCGGAAAAGCAGGCGCCCTGTGCAAACAGGTTCGTTCCGCCGAAGATTCTTCTCTGGTTTTTCTTTAACTGACGCAAAGAGTTGTCGGCCCAGGCAAGGTCGAACTCCTCGCTCACCAGAAATACGCTGGAATAAATTTCATTCCCCATCGCTTCTCCCATCAGATGGCAGAAATCGCGGTCGCGCTCCATCGGCTCGATCGAAAGTGCGGCTTTTGGCCCCCGTTTTACGGTCACAGTTGCCGGCTTCGTTTTACGGCTGATGGAAAGTTCAGAAAACGATGCTTCCTCATCTTTCAGGAAAAACAGACCGACTTTACGGCTCCAGAGCTCCGGCTTCTGGTTCAGCACATGGCAGTAAAAGCTCTCGTCATGCTCCTGCAGATAGGCTCTGCCGCGCGGAAGTCCGATTATCTTGTATGCTTCACGCACATTTTCCACAAATGGACGGGTCAGATGGCCCGTGGTGATCATCATCGCCTGGATCTGCTGGTCCGGACGCTCGATGCCGATCATCTTCAGTGCTTCGCGAAGGAACGTGCCAAGGACTTCTCCCGGCGTGTAATCCCGGTTTTCGATCTGGCAGATGCGGGATCCCATGCAGATCTCGTACAGATTGTCCAGCCAGATGCCGTTTTCCGCGTGAGCAGATTTTTCTGCATCCGGTCCTGTTTTCCACGTTTCCTCATTCCGTTTTTTGGCAATGGCGGTCGGAAATTCCACCGCCTCTTCTCCTTCTTTTACCGGGATGGAGACGGCCGTATGGGTTCCCCTGTCATAGCAGCAGAACTGGGAATATTTCTCTCCAAAATCAAATCCTAAAATCAAATTTTTCTGTTCCATGTCGTATCCTCCTGCTGCTTCTTTTCATCCACAAGTGCAAAACAGTTCCGAACCAGAGCCTCCTGCTGCAGATACTTTTGGAATGCTTCTTCTGCTTTTTTCAAATCTCCTGCCGCGCGCGCTGCTTTCATCTGATTCAGAAGCTGGTACCGCGTCTTTCCTGCTTTTGGTTCGCCGGTCATGGAGACGGTTTTCACCTCTGTTTTTCCCTCACCCTGACGGTTCGTAAAGGTCAGGTAATACTCCATTTTCTCGCCGTAGAACAGCAGAAACTCTTTCACAAAAATGCCCTGATACATATTGCGCATCGGTTCGCTCTTCCATGTTTCTTCGGCGTTTGTCCGGTAATGAATCGTCACCTTTGCCTCCGCTCTCTGGCGCTCCTCGATGAACATGCGGTCGCCGATCTGGAAGCCTTCTGTCAGGTGCTCCGGCAGATCCTTGTAGAAGGCAAAGCGGAGTCCCTGTTTCGTAAACGCCAGAAGCAGGGTATGCGCCTCTTTTTCTTCCTCCTCAGAAAGCTGCGGCTTCGTGGAAAGATGTTTCAGCATCGCAAGACGGCAGATCTCGTCCAGCTCCCAGCCCTGTTTCCAGGCGCGGTCCAAGTAGTCAAACATCTGATCCGAAAGCGGTTTTCCGTCCATAAAATAGCCGATCGCAAGATACGTCAGGTATGCCAGAATGACATGCTCTTTTCCGCTCTGGCGGATGTAGCTCTCCAGCATTTCCTGCTCCCACTTCGGGTGGCTGCGCACAAAGACGGACCATGTCAGAATGCGCTCCTCCAGCTTGTCGCTTTCCATCTGGAAGCCGCGGATTTTATCCCATAAACTGCACATATCCTCAATAGAACCGGTGAAATAATCTCTCAGGTAGCACAATACAATTTCATCGTAGATACCCTGTTTTACCACGTAGGATGCCAGATAGAGAAGCTCCTCGTCCTCTGTAAACTCTTTTTCCAGAATCATCGCATGCGCCAGACGGAAGAGACACGACACCGGGATCTTTTCGTAGCCGTACCGATCCGTCAGGGAAAAGGCGCGGCTGTAACAGCCGTAGCGTACCAGAAGCTCGATCGTAGAAATACGGTCCACCTTTGCGTAAGCGCTGTCCTCCAGCTCTGCAACAGCTGCCTCGGTCTCACGCTCATCCGGATGGGCAAGATAGTATTCCAGCAGTTTCTGACGCACTGTTTTCCGGTAAGCACTGGAAAATGCGCTCGTGCGCGCTGCCTGCTGATACCAGGCAAGATTTTCTGCGGTAAGCTGCATCTCCTCTTCCTGCTCCCCGCACAGGTGCAGCAGCAGACCCGGATTTTCAATGGCAAAACCGCCGCAGGCACGGGCAAGCTCTTCATCCGTAAACAATGGCTCTACGCGGCAGGTTTCTGTCACCGCATATCTTCTGCGCTGCTCATCTTCGAGAAGAATCCGCGCTTTTTTGCCGTACAGACGGATATAAGCACCCCGTTCCGTCATCGGATAGGACGTTTCGCCCGCCATCGCCGGATGGCAGACGATCACACGCGTGATTTTCGGATTTTCACACGTTACATGATGGGTAAACAGCACATTTGCGATCGCTTTTGCGCTGTCGGGATCTTCCGGTTTTTTCAGAAAAGTCCGGTACAGTGCGGCGTATTCGCGGTTCATGCGGCCTTTCTGGATCTGTCTTGCCGTGAAAACCTCCATCGCCGGGCGGTAGCTCTGGAATGTATGGCGGTCTTTTTCGCGGTTTTTGATCACGTTGGCGTAGATCAGCGCTTTCTTCTGGCCTGCCAGTGTGTTGCTGTAGGAGAAATACATCCGGATGACCTGAGGAAGGACCTCGTCGAACGACGCATCCATCGTTTCGATATAGTACTCGTACAGGCGCGTGATGCGGATGTTCCGCTCCACGGCTTTTGCATACCACGGGAAATATTCCTTCCGCACCGGGCGGCCCTTCATCACCAGTTTGCAGATGGCTTCGAGCACTTCATCGGATGGAAAACGCTCATAGCCCGCAGTCAGAATCTGATAGACATTCTCATCGAACGTTTTCATCGTCTCTGTAAGATAAGCGGCCCGTTTTAACAGTTCCCCGCTTAAAATGCCTTCTTTCTGCGCAAATTTCAGCACCTGAACGGTGAACGGCGAAATCCGGCGGAGCTGTCCCTCCTGGCGGAGATAGAGCTGTGCCGCATCCAGATACAGAAGCGGGCTCTTGCACCCGCACTCATAGCAAAGTTCCATCGCGTAGAGCTGACGGGTCAGCGACTGCTGCCAGGAATCGTCGGCATCAATGGCAAGCTTTAACAGAAAATAGCTTGCACTCTCCTGCCGCATCAGTGTTCCAAGGCGTGATACCAGCTCGGTATGGCCCACTTCCATTTTCAGCTTCCATGCCAGATACAGGTACGCTCCTTTTTTCTCCGCGGTGTCCAGCAGTTCCTGATGCTCTTTTACGTAAGAAAGCGTTTCTCTTGCTTTTCCGGTTTCCTCATGGCTCTCGTACAGCCATGCTTTTCCCAGCGTCACCCACGCCATGTCTCCGCCGGCTTTTTCGAACTGCTCGATGGCCTCCCAGGTGTCCTGATACCAGGTACGGTAGTCGCGTTTATGGACTGCCAGATCGAGATAGCCGCGCGCGATGGCAGTTATCTGACGGTCGCGCTCCGTATTTTTCCTGCTGGTCACATGCTTTTCGCTGTTTGTCACTTCCAGTTCAAAGCGAAGCTCCTGTTTTCCCTGACGCACCGTAATTCTGCCGTAATGGCGGCCGTTCCCGATTTTCTCCTGATGGATAATGTATTCCACACCGTAGACGCTTCCGATGAAATCTTCTGAAGTGACGACTTTCTTTTCCACTTCCAGAAAGTCTCCCTGCACCTCGATTTCCATGCGGACGTAGCCCCAGGTATTTTTATACAGATACAGTGTTTCCTTGCGCGGCTGGTCCACGGTAAGCACAGTTTTCTCCGGCTGTTCCGCCGAAAGCATCACCGGCTCTTTCTGACCGAGGGCAACCAGAAATTCCTCCAGATGCTGAAATGTCACCGGCTTGTGGGACAGTCCCTGATAAAGTGCCATCTGCTCCGGTGCCTCTTTCTGAAGAAGACGTGCAAACTCTTTTTTTACAAAGAAGCGGTACGCTGCGCCGAAATCATGGCTTGCCAGATGCACAAAATCTGCCAGGGAATGAATCTCCTGCCCGGAAATGTTCATTGTCTTTCCCGCAATCGAGACGTGTACCCGCACGCAGCGTTCCTCCAGATTGCTGCTGACGGTGATGTTTCCACAGATTTCATCGCCTGCTTTTAATCCGCTGGTATCCACGCCGTACTCAATCGTACTCGCCGTTCCCTGGAACTGATTTTTCGCCAGAACGATTCTCTGATGATCTGTGGTCACAATTCCTTTTACTCTTCTCCCGTCTTCCGCTCCGATATTCAGCTCTCCGCGGAAATTCTGCCCCTCGTCCAGCGTCAGGGCCACCTCCGTCTCGGACAGCAGCAGATGGGGAACCTCATATTCAAATCTGCCGTTCAGCAGTTGTTCCAATCTTCTTCTCAATGTTTTTCACCTTATTTTATCTAAATCGTTTTCGTTCTTTTCCACAACGTCTGATTATACCCCAAGACGCACGGGATTGCAACGGAAAGGGGACGCTCCTTTTAATAGTCGAACAGCGAAAACTGGTTGCTTTCGGGCAGATCTCCGAAGACACCGAGGTCCGCCATAAAGTCGATAATCGTCTTGCTGACCTTGGTGCGGTCGCGGAAATCATCTTTCGAGAGGAATTTTCCGTTTCGTGCCGCAAGGACAACGGCGTCGGCCGCCTTGTCGCCCAGACCCTCGATCGAGTCGAGCGCCGGCATCAGATGTTTGTCATCGTAGACCTGGAAGCGGTGCGCCTGTGCCTTATAGAGGTCCACCGGCACGAAATCGAAGCCGCGGGCGTACATTTCCTGGACAATCTTCATATCCTTGACGGTTGCCTGCTCCTTCTGAGTCAGCGTGTCTTTCCGTTTTTCGTAATCTTTCATATAATATTCCAGCCGGTCGCGTCCCATGCACATGAGCTCGTAGGAAAATGCGGACGCACGAATGGAGAAGTACGCCGCATAGTACGCCAGCGGATAGAAAATTTTATAGTAAGCGATGCGGTACGCCATCATGACGTACGCCGCCGCGTGGGCTTTCGGGAACATGTACTTGATCTTTTTACATGACCAGATGTACCAGTCCGGCACGTCATGTGCCTTCATCTCCTCTTCCCACTCCGGTTTTAAGCCCTTTCCTTTTCGCACACTCTCCATGATCGTAAAGGAAAGCTCACTTTCGAGTCCCTTGTCGATCAGGTAGATCATGATATCGTCCCGGGTACAGATGGCGGTGGAAATCGTCGCCTTGCCCTCCTCGATCAATGTCTGCGCATTGCCGAGCCATACGTCGGTTCCGTGCGACAGACCAGAGATACGGATCAGGTCAGAGAACGACTGCGGCTTCGTGTCCAGAAGCATCTGGATAACGAAATCGGTACCGAACTCCGGCACGCCAAGACATCCAAGCGGGCAGCCGCCGATGTCCTCCGGCTTGATGCCGAGCGCCTCGGTGCTCTTGAACAGCGACATGACCTCCGGGTTATCGAGCGGAATCGTCTGCGCATCAAGGTGCGTGATATCCTCGAGCATACGGATCATGGTCGGATCATCGTGTCCGAGAATGTCGAGCTTTAAGAGGTTGGCATCAATGGAGTGGTAATCGAAATGGGTCGTAATGATGTCGGTTGTCATATCGTTCGCCGGATGCTGCACCGGGGTGAAGGAGTTGATATCCTCACCGAACGGCAGAACGATGATACCGCCCGGGTGCTGGCCGGTGGTACGGCGGATGCCGGTGCATCCTTCCACGATACGGTCGATCTCGCAGTTCCGTTTGTGCTGGCCGCGCTCTTCGTAATAGTTCTTCACGTAACCGAACGCTGTTTTATCCGCCAGCGTACCGATGGTTCCCGCACGGAACGTCTGACCGGCGCCGAAAATAACCTCTGTGTATTTGTGCGCCTTACTCTGGTAATCACCGGAGAAGTTCAGGTCGATATCCGGCTCTTTATTTCCCTTGAATCCAAGGAACGTCTCGAACGGGATATCAAATCCCGCTTTTTTCAGCGGCTTGCCGCAGTTCGGGCAGACGGCGTCCGGCATATCGCATCCGGCGCGGCCGACGTACTCTTTGACGCGCGGCGAATCGAACTCGCTGTAATGACACGACTCGCAGTAGTAATGCGGGCTCAACGGGTTTACCTCCGTGATTCCCGCCATCGTCGCAACGAACGAGGAACCGACGGAACCACGCGATCCTACAAGGTATCCGTCCTCGTTCGACTTCCACACCAGTTTCTGTGCGATGATGTACATAACGGCGTATCCGTTGGAAATAATGGAGTTCAGCTCTCGCTCGAGGCGCGCGGAAACGATCTCCGGCAGCTCCTCGCCGTAGATTTCATGCGCGCGGTCGTAGCAGATTCTACGCAGTGTCTTGTCGGAATCTTCGATGACCGGCGGGAATTTTCCGGCACGGATCGGGGAGATTTTCTCGACAAGGTCGGAGATTTTGCGCGGATTGGTGATGACGACCTCCTCCGCTTTCTCACTTCCGAGATATGAAAACTCTTCAAGCATCTCCTCGGTGGTGCGCAGGAACAGCGGTGCCTGCTCATCCGCGTCATCAAAACCTTTTCCGGTCATGATGATGCGGCGGTAGATCTCGTCCTGCGGATCCATGAAGTGGACGTCGCACGTTGCCACAACAGGCTTATGGAACTGCTCGCCGAGTTTAACAATGCGCCTGTTGATCTCCTTTAAATCCTCCTCGCTCTCTACGGCAGAAACGTCCTCTTTTTTGATCATGAACGCGTTGTTGCCGATCGGCTGGATTTCCAGATAATCGTAGAAGTCCACGAGACGCGCAATCGCCGCATCCGGTTCACCGCGCAGGATTGCCTGGTAAAGTTCGCCCGCCTCGCAGGCAGATCCGATCATCAGACCGTCCTGGTATTTCAGGTAGACGCTCTTTGGCAGCTTCGGCCGGCGGTTGTAGTATTTCAGGTGGGATTCCGACACGAGGCGGTACAGATTGACACGTCCCGTCTCGTTCTTTGCCAGAATGATCGCATGGTACGATGGAAGCTTGCGCACAGCCTCCTCCGATACTTTTCCCTGCGCATTCAGGTCATCCAGAGTCAGAATATTGCGCTCCTCCAGCATTTTTACGAATTTCACGAAAATTTCCGCCGTACAGCCGGCATCGTCCACCGCACGGTGATGGTTTTCCAACGATACGCCGACCGCCTTCGCAACGGTATCCAGCTTGAAACGGTTCAGGCCCGGCAGCAGGAAACGCGCCATGGCGACGGTGTCCGCCGTTGTAAATTCCCGCTCGATCCCCTGCAGGACGCAGTTGTGCTCGATAAAGCTCATATCAAACGAAGCATTGTGGGCAACCATAACGGCTCCCTCACTGAACTCCAGGAATTTCGGCAGCACCGTTTCGATGTCCGGCGCGTCAAGAACCATGTTGTCGTTGATGCCGGTCAGGTTCTCAATCCGGAACGGGATCGGGACTTTCGGGTTAACGAAAGTGGAAAACTTATCGACAATTGCTCCGTTTTCCACACGGACGGCGCCGATCTCGATGATTTTGTTGACAACCGGGGAAAATCCCGTCGTCTCGATATCAAACACAACGTAGCTTCCGTGGATGTCCTGTCCTTTGCTGTTGACAACGATATCTTTCAAGTCGTCGACGAGATAAGCCTCCATGCCGTAGATGACCTTGAACGGAGCCGAAACTTTTTTCAGCTCATCTTTTGTCGCATCCGGGTGCTCTGCCTGGTATTTTTTCCGGTAAGCGCCGTCGATCGCCTCGATTGCATGGTTTGCCTCCGGGAAGGACTGCACCACGCCGTGGTCAGTGATCGCGATCGCCGGATGGCCCCACTCGTAGGCACGCTGTACCAGACGGGCAGCATCGGTGACACCGTCCATATCGCTCATCTTTGTATGACAGTGCAGCTCCACACGCTTCACCGGACTCGTATCCTGACGGCCGGTACGGAAATCGGTGATCTTCTTGATGCCCCAGACAGACATAACCGTCAGATCGTGGTCAAATGCATCAACCGTCGTTTTTCCTTTTACTTTAATGAACGCGCCTTTTTTGATCGCATCCTTTAATTCCGGCACTTCCGCGTTCTGGACGAAAATCTTGACGCCGATGGTATCCGTAAAGTCGGTGATCGTGAACATGAAAATCGTACGCTCATTCCGGATCTCGCGCATATCCACACTCTGGACTCTTCCTCGGATGACAACATCACCGATCTCATCGCCGATTTTCAGAATCTCCACGCTCTCATCCTCGAAATCTCTTCCGTACAGCACATCCGGATTGGAGGATTTGCGCGGCTGATTGTCCGCATTCCGGCTGAAACTGCCCTTGCCTTTCTTGAAGGAACCGCGTCCGCCGCCGGAAAAACCTTTTCCCCTTCCGCCGTCTGCTGCTTTTTCTTTTTTCGCCTCGCCGCCCTTGGCTGCTGCGGCTGCTTTTGGCTGTTCGCCTGCTGCTTCCGCCTGCTCTTCCATCCGGTTCTGCTCTTTTTCGCCGAGCATCTCACCGTAATGGGTATGCGCCAGAACGTGGCGCACTTCCTCCCGGATGCGGAGCTCGGAATTTCTCATGGCGCGGCTCTCGCCCTCCGGCTTTCTCATCTCGGTTTCCACGATCAGGTCGAAGCCGCACCGCTCACAGAAGATTTTCTCGAGAATGTGGACCAGCTCCTCCTCGCGCTCCTTTGCCACAACGGAATCCACGAGCACCAGGTGCATTTTGTTCGTCTCCGGGAAGGTAATCTCGGCAGTCGAAAACAGATGATTCAGAAAGACACTGTGGTTTTTCAGCTCGAGCAGGATACTCGGACGGTACACCTCCAGAAAGTTTTCCGGCGTATACTGGCGCGACAGATAGAACCGCTCAATAATCTTCACGCGCAGCGGCACGTTGGAAAAGAGCTGCTCCTCGATCTGGCGCTCCAGCTGATAAATATATTTTTTGTGAATCCACTGATGGCTGACCACATAGATCCGCAGCAGATCTTTTTTCTTATTGATCGATACCCGCGAAACCTCCACGGTATCGAGAAGCTCTGCCATGCCCCCTTCGATTCTCAAATCCGGAAATACTTCCTGAAACTGTTTTTCCATTCCTATTCCTGCTTTCTTTTTTACTTGCCCCAGTGATCCAGCTCGTCCTTTAAGACGGACAGCAGCTCGCTCTCCGGTACTTTTTTCACGATTTCACCTTTTTTAATTAAAATGCCGACGCCTTTTCCGCCTGCAACACCAAGATCCGCCTCTTTTGCCTCGCCCGGTCCGTTGACCACGCAGCCCATGACGGCAACCTTGATATCAAGATCGTAGCCCTGCACCAGTGTTTCCACCTGGTTTGCCAGTCCGATCAGGTCAATCTGGGTCCGTCCGCAGGTCGGACACGATACGACCTCAATGCCGCCTTTTCGAAGTCCCAGGGTCTTTAAGATCCGTTTTGCGGATTTGATTTCCTCGAGCGGATCGCCGGTCAGGGAAACACGGATCGTATCTCCGATGCCCTGATATAAAATAATACCGAGCCCCACTGCCGATTTGATGTTGCCGGAATACAGCGTTCCTGCCTCCGTAATGCCGACATGAAGCGGATGATCCGTCTGGTTCGTGATCAGCTCATGCGCTTTTGCACACATCATCACATCAGACGATTTGATACTGATGACGAGATTGTCATAGCCCATCTCCTCAATGATCCGCACTTTGTCGAGCGCGCTCTCCACCAGGCCCTCTGCCGTTACGCCGTTGTATTTTTCCACCAGCTCTTTTTCGAGTGAACCGCTGTTGACGCCGACGCGGATCGGAATCTGGCGTTCTTTTGCTGCATCTACAACCGCCTGGATCCGGTCGCGGCTGCCGATGTTGCCCGGGTTGATGCGGATTTTATCGGCTCCGTTTTCGATCGCGGCGATCGCCAATCGATAGTCAAAATGAATATCTGCTACAAGCGGAATCGAGATCTGCTTTTTGATCTCGGACAGCGCCCTGGCTGCCTCCATGGTCGGGACGGCGCATCGGATAATGTCACATCCGGCTTCCGTGAGCGCCTGGATCTGCTTTACGGTTGCCTCCACATCTTCTGTTTTGGTATTCGTCATGGACTGGATCAGAATCGGATTTCCGCCTCCGATGACCCGGTCGCCGATTTTCACAACTCGTGTATTTGCTCTGCTCATTGCCTTTCCTCCATTTATTTTCTCCGTGATGGCATAAAAATCTTATTTTATTATAAGACAATTTTTTCTCTGGCACAACCGTCTTTTCTCTTGCAATTTTTTCCCAAATTTTCTATAATGCTAGGAGTGATTTTTTTTGATTCAACTGGAAAGGAAGACATACAAACGATGAAAAAGATGATCCTCGTAACCTCGCCGCCGGCGTGCGGAAAGACATACATTTCAAAACAGCTCGCCAAGGAGCTGAAACACGTTGTTTATCTCGACAAGGACACAGTCATTCCGCTGTCGAACCGCGTTTTCAAAGCGGGCGGACAGGAAATCAACCGCAGTTCTGATTTCTTCGAGGAGAATATCCGCGATTATGAATATGAAGTAACGGTCAATTTCGGACTGGAAGCACTCGAGTATGACGATATTGTGCTGATCAACGCACCATTCACACGCGAAGTGCATGATGAGAAGTTCCTGAAAAACTTCTCCAAAAAGCTCGCTGACCATGGGGCAAAGCTTGTTGTGATCTGGGTTGTCACAAAACCGGAGATCTGCCACCAGCGCATGATCGACCGCAACTCCGTGCGCGATACGTGGAAGCTGGAGCACTGGGATGAATATGTGAAAACGATCGACTACTCCATCCCGGAAGCACTGAAGAAAATGAGCAGCTGCCTCGATCTGATGCTGTTCTACAATTCTTCGGATGAAGAATATCAGAAATCCATGGAGATGGTTATCTCCCGTCTCGAAGACGAATAACGACTAAACGAAAAAAGAGAATTTTGCCGGACCTCATTTTTACAGTCTGCAAAATTCTCTTTTTATTTATAGAAACTATTTTCACATCCGATACAAAAGATAATCCGCCGCTGCCGCCCACAGCACCCAGGAAACGCAGAGAACTGCGAACACACTCTTATATCCGAGCACGGCAAAGTGGACGCGCCATTTTTCCTTCTGCGTGAATTTCTCCGGGTTTTTGCCTTTTACCATCAGCATTCCGGCGATCACGAACATGCCGAGGGCCACGATCAGCAGCAGGCCGTCTTTCGCCGCCTCAAGGGCAACGCGGAACGTGAATCCCCCAAAGAGGAATCCTCCCAGCAGCAGCACAGCTGCCGCAGCGCCGCCGGAGAGCAGGCCGATTGTAAATGCTTTGCCGAGATCACGGCAGATGTTCTTTATCTTTTCCATGTTTTATAATTCCTTATTTTCTTCTAACGCATCGCAGAAATGACATGCCACAAAGTGATTGTTGCCCACGTCTTTTAATTCCGGCATCTGCTGTCGGCAGATGTCTTTTGCGTACTTGCATCTTCCCTGGAATTTGCAGCCCGGCTTCGTGTTGATCGGGCTCGGCACCTCGCCTTCGAGGCGGATTTTTTTGCGGTCGCGCTCTGCCTCTACTTTCGGGTCCGGAATCGGAATCGCGGAGAGCAGTGCCTGTGTGTACGGGTGGCGCGGGTTGGCGTACAGCTCCTCGGATGTCGTCAGCTCGACGAGCGTTCCCAGATACAGAACCGCCACACGGTCGGAAATATGTTTGACCATCGACAGATCATGCGCAACGAAAAGATAGGTCAGACCCATCTTCTTCTGTAAGTCCACAAGCAGGTTGACGATCTGCGCCTGAATCGAAACGTCGAGTGCGGAGATCGGCTCATCGAGAACGATGAATTCCGGCTGCACGGCAAGCGCACGCGCGATACCGATTCGCTGGCGCTGTCCGCCGGAAAACTCGTGCACAAAACGGTTCGCATGCTCGCGGTTCAGTCCGACCAGCTCCAGATATTTGTAGATCATCTCCTGGCGCTCTTTCTTATTCTTTGCCAGATGGTGAATGTCGATGCCCTCGCCGATGATGTCGGCAACGGTCATACGCGGGTCGAGCGATCCATACGGATCCTGGAAGACCATCTGCACCTGTTTTTTGAAGGCAAACCGCTCTTTTCCGTTTAATGCATGGACATCGGTTCCCTTGTAGAGCACCTGTCCGTCGGTCTTGTCATACAGGCCGATGCAGGTACGGCCGCACGTTGTCTTTCCACATCCGGACTCGCCAACCATTCCAAGTGTCTCACCCTTGTAAATTTCGAAGGAGACATCATCCACGGCCTTTAAGGTCGCATGGTTTCCGACCTGAAAATATTTTTTCAGATGGGAAACGGAAAAAAGCACTTCTTTTTCGTTATTTTCCATTACAGTTCTCCTCCTTCCAGATTTGGCATTTCTACTTTTGGTGCCATCGGGTGATGGAGCCAGCAGGCAGCCTTATGCTCGCCGCCGAATTCCGTTGCCTCCGGCATCTCTTCCTTACAGATCGGCATACAGTAGCTGCACCGCGTGCAGAACGGACATCCGACCGGCGGGTTTAAAAGATCCGGCGGAGTTCCCGGAATTGTCGCGAGTTCCTGCTTGTTTTTCAGATCCAGACGCGGTACGGAACGGATCAGCGCCCAGGTATACGGGTGACGCGGACGATAGAAAATATCCTCACACGTTCCGCTTTCCACGATAATACCGGAATACATAACAGCAATCTTCTGTGCGATATTTGCCACAACACCGAGATCATGTGTGATCATGATGACGGACGTCTGATTTTTCTTTTGCAGATTTTTGATAATATCGAGAATCTGTCCCTGAATTGTCACATCGAGCGCGGTCGTCGGCTCGTCACAGATCAGAATTTTCGGATCACAGGCAAATGCAATCGCGATCATAACACGCTGACGCATACCGCCGGAAAATTCGTGCGGATACTGTCTGACACGTTTTTCCGGCTCCGGGATGCCGACCATGCGCAGCATCTCGACAGCCTCCTTTGCCGCTTCCTGTTTTGTCATGTTTTTGTGTCCCATCAGATTTTCCATAATCTGTTTTCCGACACGCATCGTCGGATTTAAGGAAGCCAGCGCATCCTGGAAAATGATTGCACACTCGCCGCCTTTGTAATGCTGCCACTGTTTTTTGTTGTATTTCAGAATATTCTCTCCATTGTAGAGAATTTCACTGTTCTCTTTAATCTCACCCTGCGGCGCCTTGATGAGGCCCATGATGGATTTCGCCGTTACAGATTTTCCGCAGCCGGATTCGCCCACAATTGCGAGCGCCTGACCTTTCTCGAGAGAAAACTGTACACCGCGGACTGCCTTTACTTCACCGGCATAGGTGTGATAAGAGACTCTTAAGTTTTTTACTTCCAGAATCGGATTGTTTTGTTCGTTCATATCGTTATCTCCCACTTATTACTGGCGAAGTCTCGGATCCAGGGCATCGCGCAGGCCGTCTCCCAGAAGGTTGAATGCCATAACGATGATACAGAGCACGAGACATGGGAACAGAAGCTGTGACGGATAGAAATCCATGTTCTGCTGTCCCATCGAAATCAGGACACCAAGGCTGATCGACGGTGCCTTGAGGCCGATGCCGAGGAAGCTAAGACCTGCCTCCGTAAAAATAAACATCGGGATTGCCGTCGCCGTATCCAGAATCAGGATACCCAGCATATTCGGTACATAGTGTTTTAAGATGATGCGGAGCGGTTTTGCACCGAGCACCTCCGCCGCGTAAACGTATTCCGTCTCACGGAGCTGTTTGATCATACCGCGCACCTGACGTGCCGTGTTACACCATGCGGTGACACTAAGCGCGACCAGAAGTGCAAACAGGTTATTTCCAAGAATCATCATGATCAGAATCGTAAGAAGCAGAGACGGAATCGAGTTGATAACCTCGATGATCCGCATCAGAACCTCATCGACCCAGCCGCCGAAATGTGCCATCAGCGCGCCATATACCGTTCCGATGATGAGTTTGATTGCCGTTGCAACGATCGCGATGATCAGTGATGCCCGCGCGCCGACCCAGACTCTTGAGAAGAGGTCACGTCCCAGGTTGTCGGTTCCAAACCAGTATTTTGACGATACGCCCTGGTTTTTCTCGGCGATATTCATGGATACATAATCATATCCTTTGATATGCGGTCCGATGATGACCATGACAAGCAGAATGCCGAGCACAACAAGAGATCCCATTGCGATCGGATTTTTGCGGAGCCGTCTCCAGGCGTCCTGCCAGTAGGAAATGGTCGGGCGGTCAATCCGGTTCGCATCTTCCTCGGTGTATCCTATTACTTTAAATTTTTCCGGTGTTAATGCTGCCATAATATCCTCCTTATCTGCTCTTTCCTGTCAGACTGATTCTCGGGTCAACGACCACGTACAGCAGGTCCGTGATAAAGAGAACACCGATGTAAAGTGCTGCGATAATAACCGTCTCTCCCATGATAATGGAAAGATCCTGGTTATTGACCGCCGTCACATAATACTGTCCGATTCCCGGGATGGAAAAGATGCTCTCGATGAAGAAGGAGCCTGTGATACACATGGCAACCGACATCGGAAGCTGTGTGATAACCGGGATAAACGAGTTCCGAAGGATATGGCGGCGGATAATCTGTCCGCGGCTTAAGCCCTTCGATTCAGCAGTCAGCACGTAATCCTGATTGATCACATCGAGCATCGAGGTTTTCAGCAGACGCGCATACGTTGCGATATAAGAAAAGCATCCTGTCAGGGTCGGAAGAATCGTGTATTCCCATCCTCCGAACCACAGATCCTTTCCCGCAGGCCAGCCGATCGTCGGCAGAACCTTCAGGTTACCTGCGAAAATTTTCTGAAGCATCAGACCAAAGATCAGGTTCGGAATGGAAATCAAGAGGACCGACAGGGCGATCACCATATAGTCCCAGAAGCTTCCCCTCCTCATTGCCGCAAGAATCCCAAGCAGCAGACCGATCGTGATACCGGCCAGCACCTGCTGGATACCAAGGCGGGCGGATACCGGAAGACGGTCATGAATCAGCTTCTGTACCGTCTGTCCCGCATAGACAACAGATTCCCCGAACTCTCCCTTGCAGATTCCCTTCATTGTGATCACATAGCGCTCCATCATCGGCTTGTCGAGGCCGTAGCGCTTATAGAGGTTTTCCTTTACGGTCGGCGAGAGCTTGCTCGCACGCTCCGTCAGCGGATCTCCCGGAACCGCTTCCAGAAGGAAAAACGTGGCCGTTGCAATCAGAAACAGTGTGATCAGCATTTCCGCGAAACGGCGCAGTAAATATTTTGGCATAAAAATCCTCTCCCTGTCCGGTCTTTTCCGACCGGAATTTTATTATGATAGCGAAAGAAGAGCCTATTGTTTCATAAGCCCTTCTTCCCTCATTTCTTCTGTTTTGCTGCTTTTTTTATTTCTCTACAGTTGCTCTGTAAAGCTCCTGGCTTGCGCCGAAGGAGGATGTGTAGAAATCTTTTACCCAGTTCTGATAATAGTAATGTTTATCAGAGTAGTACAGCGGTGCAACACCACAATCCTGTGCAACCAGCAGATCTTCCAGCTTCTGGTAAATCTCAAGGCGTTTTGCGTTGTCGTTCTCTCCGGTCAGAGAATCGATCAGGCTGTCGTACTCGCTGTTGCTATAGAGGCCGTAGGAATCATAAACGCCTGTCTTCATGATGTTCAGGAAATCCAGCGGATCGTTGTAATCGCTGAACCATCCGCCTACAAAGATATCGTAGTTCTTGTTATCGCGCTCGTTTGCAAACATCTGGTAATCGCCAACGGTATTCAGCTCTACCTTTACGCCCAGATTCTGGGAAATGGACTGCTGCAGGTACTCTCTCTCGAGCTGATTCTCGGTAGCAGAACCCTGGGACAGCAGTGTAATGGTGATGTCTTCCGGTTTGTCGGTGATACCAAGCTCATCAAGGCCTTTCTGGAACAGTGCTTTTAACTTGTCTGCATCTCCTGCATACTGCTCATATTCCTCTTTCATGGTCTCCGACGCCTGCTTGCGGTAGGAAGTTCCGTCGAGCGTGATCGCCGGGGAAACGAAGCCGTAAGCTGCGGTGTATCTTCCGTAAACAGCTGATACCATCTCCTCACGGTTGATGGAGTAGGAAATTGCCTTGCGGATGTTTACGTTTTTCATCAGACCGGATTTTCCGCCCTCAGACTGCTCGTAGCACAGAACCATAGTTCCCGGGTACTCGGTGGTCATGGTCTGCATATTGCCTGCTTCTACTTCTTTGTCATATTTTGCAATGTAATCGCCTGCTGCATCGAAAACGTCCAGCTGTCCGTTATCGAACATGGTTGCTGCTGTTGCGTTCTCTGCTACACAGTACCAGTTTACCTGATTCAGTTTTACGTTGTCCTTATCCCAGTACTGGTCATTTTTCACCCATGTCATGGAGTTATCTTCTACCAGGTTGGTCATGGCAAACGGTCCGTTGTAGACACATTTTGTCCAGTCTTTTCCCCACTGGTCTCCGGCTGCCTCTGCGACATCCTGACGGGTCGGGTAAAGCGGAGTTGCTACCAGCTTGGACTGGAAGGTCGGATCCGCTACCTTTAAGGTAACCTCGAAGGTGTAATCGTCCACTGCCTTGATTCCGATCTCATCGGCAGAGCCCTGTCCGTTATAATACTCCTCTGCTCCTACTACGTTGAACAGGAAGAAAGAATAGGAATAGCCGTATTCCGGATTTAACAGACGTTTCCATCCGTACTCATAATCTGCTGCGGTAACCGGCTGTCCGTCGGACCATTTTGCATCCTTTCTCAGATGGAAGGTATAAACCAGTCCGTCGTCGGATACGTCCATGGATTCTGCACCGGCGTACTCGAAACGGTCTCCGTTCTCATCTGCCACGTCACGCATCAGTCCTTCGTAGCACTCTGCCATCATCCAGCGCCATCCCATATCCTGTACATCGAAGTTGTTTCCAAAGGATACCGCGCGAAGATTGATCTGTCCGTCCACTTCACCTGCAGTCTCCGGTGCTGCTGAATCCGCTGCTCCAGTACTGGTTGATGCCGCTGTAGCATTGTCAGCAGTTGCTACCTGTGCCTCTCCGCTGCTTCCGCATCCGGCCAGAAGACCGGCTGCCATGCATCCTGCCAAAAGCAGAGAAACGACTTTGTTTCTTTTTCTCATTGGTGTTCCTCCTTTTTTCCGCAGACCTTCCCCGGCAGATCCGGCTGTGTCCGCACACGGGCCATTGTATTTCATATAATTATCCTGAATTTTTTCTCTTGTTCGGACAATAATACAAAATATTACCTTGTTTTTTCACTTTTTTCATGTGATTTTAGCCCAACTTTTATCAGAATATCGGGAAATATCTGTTTTGTCAATCCTTTTCCCGTAAATTTTATGTTTTCTGTTTTTCGTGTCACGGTTACGCAAAAAGAAAGAAACCGCCGTTACACACAGCAGTCTCTTTTCCTTTTTCCCTTGCTTTTCTCTTTTATTCCGCTTTTGCATCCATCTGCCGCAGGCTGTGGATCAACTCCTCACAGATCTCCAGCTCGCTCTTTCCGTCCGTCTCGATGATAATGTCGGCTGCGGCCTCATATTTCTCACGGCGCTTGCTCATCAGATCCGCGATAAACGGAACGGTTTTGTTGTTCTCGATCAGCGGTCTGTCGTGGCTGTCTTTGACACGGTCTAAAATCGTCTCCGGCTTTGCAGTCAGAAGAACAACGCGGCCGTTCTTTTTCATCTCTACAACGTTGCACTCACGCATCGGAGTTCCGCCGCCGCACGAAATGACAACGTTTGTTCTCGACTGCATTTCGATCAGAAGATTCGTCTCGCAGTCGCGGAAATACTGTTCGCCGTAAGTCTCGAAAATATCGGAGATGCTCATACCGGCACGCTCTGCGATGATCTGATCCATCTCGATGATATCCATGGCAAACACGGTTTTGAGATAATCGGAAATGGTGCTCTTTCCGGCTCCCATGAAGCCAATCAGTACAATATTATAATTGAACAGCTTTCTTGCCTGAATCTTTTTACTGTTTCTTGTGATGCTCTCGAAAACATCCGCCACTTCGTTTTTATGGCGTTTTTCCTGCATCCGGCGTTCCAGCCATTCCTTCTGTTTTGCTTCCTGCTCCGGCTGGAGAATCGGCACGTTATTTGCTTCTTTATATACCATAATGTCCTCGACAATACGGTTTCTCATCAGCAGCGCATCCAAAATAATCTCATCGCACTGTCCAAGGCTCTCTCGTAATACTTCCAACTGATTCATGATATTTATCCTTTCCAGACTTGTGTGTACTTGTTCGCACAGCCCTCTTCCGGTATTTTTGTCGTATTTTTTGACATTTTCTGTTATTATAGCAGTTGTCCTCCGGAATCACAACAAAAATTTGCACAAAAGTGCGAAAAGCCCATGGAATCTTTTCAGAAATCCATGGGTTTTGGTATATTTTTATTTAAGATCGTCTTTCAAATCCGCATGATACCTGTTCTCCCAGGCATCTTCTGTGGATAATTTCTCATCAGAGTTCAGAAAATTCAGCTCTGCCCCCCCCCCGATTTCAGATTCTTTTTCAGCTTTTCAATCTGAATCGAAGTCTGTTTTTCTTCGGATATGGTGTTCAGCTCCTCGCAGATGGCATCTTTGATATCGAGCAGACACTCGAGCATCAGCGGGCTGAAGGTACCGCACTCGCCGTTCAGGATCATCTCGATGGCTTTCTCGTGCGTGTATGCCGATTTGTAGACACGCTCGCTTGTCAGCGCATCGTAAACATCGGCAATCGATACAACCTGGGCTGCAATCGGGATCTCCTCACCTTTTAAGCCGTCCGGGTAACCCTTTCCGTCGTACCGCTCATGATGCCAGCGACAGATCTGGTACGCAATCTGTACCAGCTTCTCGTCCTGATACAGTTCCAGGCTCTTCAGCATGGACGCTCCGATCAGGGTATGTTTCTTCATCTCCTCGAACTCTTCTTTCGTCAGCCTTCCCGGCTTATTTAAAATGTTTTCGTCAATGCCCATCTTTCCGATATCGTGCAGCGCGGATGCCGTTGTGATCATCAGCTGATCGGACCAGCTTAAGTGGTAGCGGTCTGTCTTCTGTACCAGACGCTCGAGGAGCATACTGGTCAGAACGTTGATGTGGTGGACATGAAGTCCGCTCTCGCCATTCCGGAATTCCATGGTATGGCTCAGGATACTGATCATCATCTGATTGTTTTTCTCTTTTTCGTAAATCTGCTCGGTGACGAGCGTCACGAGACGGCGCTGTTTTGCATATAATTTGATCGTATTGAAGACACGCTGGTAAACAACTTTTGCATCAAACGGACGACTGATATAATCGGATACGCCCTGCTCATACGCACGGCGCACAAATGTGGTGGAATCCTCGCTCGATATCATGATGACCGGAACCTCTTCGATCCAGTGGTTGCGGTTCATGTAGTCAAGCACTCCGAAACCGTCCATGCCCGGCATGACGATATCCAGAAGGATCAGCGCAAGGCCTGTTCCGTATTCTTCCAGCAGACGCAGGCACTCTTCACCGGTGGAAGCCTCGATGATATCGTATTCATCCTGCAGAATCTCCGAGAGGATGATACGGTTCATCTCGGAATCATCCACGATCAGGATGCGCTGTTTTTCTCTGCGGTTTTCCTGACGGACAACATCGTCCTGACAACCCAGGATCTGGTCTTTCTCGGTGACAACCATGTTTTTCCGTTGTTTTGCAAGATACATCAGCTGGTCGGCACGCATCGCAGCTTCGCCGATCGTCTCATCTCTTGTCAGAACACCTCCTACGCTGACGGAAAGACGCATCTTCGAGTAGCCCGGCACCTGTGCCTCATGGATCTGTGACTGAATCTGTTTTAATTTCTGTACAAAGTTTTCCTCATCCATCTCCGGCAGAACCAGCAGAAATTCGTCTCCTCCTAAGCGGATCAGACGGTCGGTACGTCGGGTGCAGCGGTTGACGGTCTTTACAATGGTGTCAAGCGCCATATCTCCGGCATTGTGGCCGTATGTATCGTTGTATAATTTGAAATCATCGAGATCGATCATGGCTACGCCGCAGCAAAAGCTGGCGTCCCGGATCTGGTCTTCGAAGTAGCGGCGGTTGAATACTCCGGTCAGCGCGTCACGATACAGCTCTTCGCTGTAGCTGTTCAGCTTGCTTACCAGATTCTGGCGTCCTTCAGAGTCCATCAGTGTTTCATCGTCGAGACGGTTGATCATCTCGATCACGCATGGTTCTCCTTCGATCTCCACGTATCTTGCAATGACCTGATACACATTCGACGCAATGCATTCCAGTTTTGATTTCTGCGATTTCTCCCGCAGGGCTTTTTCGGAAATACAGTTAAGGCACGGCATCGCTTTGTTCCATACTGTGTAGCATTCACACAGCTTGCCATTCTCTTCATCGATAATAAAATCTCCGATCTCATCCGGACGGAGAACCCGCACATACATGAAAATATTCTTCAGATGTTCCACCAGACGTTCTGCCTGTTTCTGTGTCATCTGAGCATCCTTAGAAGGCTCTTTCTTATTTATTTTTTCACATTCCGGCAATTCGGTCTGATTCATCTGTTTCCCTCTCTTCTCCCCGGTACACACAAAACTTCATTACCCCTTTGTGTGCTTCCGCGTTTTGCTACATTTTCCCATTTTAATTACAGTTATACATAATAGTGTAACGATTGTTTCCCGTTTCGTCAAGAAAAAAGTGTACAAAAACCGTCCTGTAATGGAAATTTATTCAAAAAAACCGACCGGTTTTACGCGGTCGGTTTTTTCTTCTTATCATAGAAGACACGGCTGTATAACTGCGGATAGATGTTGCTGCAGGAGAGCGCCGGTCCTTCAATATAGCGGTAATGATCGAAATCGTAAACACCGTAATCCGGCTCGGAGTTATCCAGCCAGAAAGCATTGATGCCGTAATCGTAGTAGTTCTTCTTGCATACGTCCCAGACATATTTTCTTGTCTCCGGATTGAACACGTCGATCTCAACGCAGTCACCCTGGAAATCGTATGTCTACTTTTTCGCGCAGACTATCCCTGTATGTTTTTCATTTTATTAGATTTTTTTGTCTGTTTCTTGAAGTTTTTATCCGATTTCTAACACTATTTTGATCTTTTTACCAAATTTGCGGAATGGGCTTTATTTTTAACTGCACAAATTCCATTTCTTATGATAGAATATTTACGAAAAAATAAAGTATCTGATTCACTATACTTTGATTCACAATAAAATGAGGGAGTAATCCATGATTCAAACGAAAGATTCGAACTTAACCTTCCGCCCGCTGACCATCGACGACGCAGAGCAGTACAATGCACTTCTGCGCTACGCCTTTCAGGTTACAGAGCAGGAGCTTTCCGAAAGCGGATGGAAAGACGATGAAATCAAGCAGTCCAAATTCCCGGTTCTCGTCCGTGCCGATGTGCTCGGCTGTTTCTGCGAGGAGGATCTGGTATCACAGTTCGCGGTTTATCCGCTGGACATGAATATCTACGGTGTCCGCTATCCCGTCGGTTTTGTCACCAGCGTCTGCACCTACCCGGAATACACCGGCCAGGGCATCATGAAAAAGCTGATGATCCGGAGTCTCACGCGCATGCGGGAAAACCACCGTTCCTTTGCGCTTCTCTATCCCTACTCTATTCCGCTCTACCGGAATCTCGGATGGGAAATCATTTCCAATAAGATGACGTACACCATCAAGGACACGCAGGTGCCGCGGAAACTCAAAGCCCCTGGCTATGTGCGCCGCGTGGCATGGGATGACAAGGATTTCAAGGAACTACATACCAAATTTGCTTCGAAGACGCACGGCTGCCTCTACCGCAACAATCTGGCGTGGGAAGAATATTTCCGCTGGGATGAGGATGATACCGTCGTTGCGATCTACTATTCCGCTGATGATGTGCCGTACGGCTACATGGTCTATCTGATCAGCTCCGATATCATGCATATCAAAGAGATGATCTATCTAAACCGCGAAGCGCAGCTGGGACTCTGGGAGTATATTCATGCGCACGATTCCATGATCGATGAGGTCAAAGGAAATAACTACTACAGTGAACCCATCGCGTTCGAGCTTGAGGACAGCGATATCAAAGAAACGATTCGCCCGTACTCGATGGGGCGTATCATCGATGTCGTGCAGTTTATGGAACATTACGCCTGCGACCCGGACGAGCCGGATGTGTGTATCCGTTTTGAGATCGAGGATGAGCTGCTTCCGTGGAACAATGACAGCTTCACATTCTTCTTTGAAAAAGGACACTGTGTGCCGACCGACCGCGAGCCGGACCATGTGATGAAAATGACGATCGCATCGCTCACGACACTGCTGCTCGGCTACAAGACGGCTTCCAAGCTGTATGAGATGGCGCGCATCGAAACGACGCCGCAGACTGTGGAATGCCTGGATGACCTGCTCTTCCACCATATTCCATATGTTTCGGACTATATTTAATTTATTTTACGCATTGCAAAAGAGGGACTCCCGTGAAAGGAATCCCTCTTTTTCTATGTAACATTTTTTAGTTTTCTTCCAGTTTGATTTTCTCCTGCAGCACAACGCAGCCTGCCATATCGCCGATGACGTTGACGCATGTGGCACCCATGTCACACAGTGTGTTGATGCTGATGTAAACGCCCATGACGCCGGCCGGAAGACCTGCCATCGTGGCGAGTGCTGCGAATGATGCGATCGCGCCGCCCGGGATACCCGGTGTTCCGACAGAAAGCAGGACGTTGGCAAGCAGAATGATCACCATCATCGAAATGCTGACGTTGATGCCGCAGGCATTTGCGAAGAACATGATCATAAACGACATCAGGATCGATACCGCATCCATGTTGACGGTGGCACCGAGCGGGATTGCGATACTGCTGATCTGGTTCGAAACGCCGAGTTCTTTCTCGACACAGCGCTTGCTGATTGGGATTGTCGCGGAACTGGAACATGTTCCGAATGCATTCAGGGCTGCCGGCATGATCGCCTTAAAGAACTTGACCGGACTCGTCTTTCCGATGAGTTTTACAGCGCCGCCGTAGACGACGATCGCAAATCCATAGAATGCCACATACAGAATGATGAGCTGGGTTGCCAGGGAAACGATGGTTTTGGTTCCGTTTGCCTCGACAACCGGCACGATCGTACAGAAGACACCGATCGGGGTGAAGTACATAACGGTGCTGATGACTTTTAAACAGACCTCATTCAGGGAGTCGATCACGTTTAAGAGCGGCTGTCCCTTCTCTCCGACCGCAATCAGCGTAAAGCCGACAACGACAGCGAACACGAGTACCTGGAGCATGTTGCCCTCCGCAAACGCCTTCACCGGGTTGGACGGGATCAGGTTTTTGATCGTGTCGAGGATGCTGGTCATCTCGGTCGCCTGGATATCGGAAGTTGCCATCTCAAAATGGACTCCCTTTCCGAGGCGGATCAGTCTTGGAATGATAATGCCGACTGCACTTGCAATCGCGGTGGTGCACAGGAAGAAAATCATCGAGTAGCCGGTGATCTTACCTGTCGTTTTTGCATTTCCGATGCTGCAGATACCCATGACAATTGAGCAGAATACCATCAGGAAAATCATCATATTCAAGGCGTTCATGTAGATGCCGCCGATGACGCCGGTTACGGTCAGAATCGGCGTAAAGCGGTCCGCCAGCAGAAGTCCGGTTAAGATACCGAGAATCAGTCCGGTAAAGATCGCACCTGTAATATGCTTCTGATACCATGCATAAAACTTTTTCATATGTTCTCTCTTCTCTCCTTTTTCACAGAGTAAGAGGCAGGTGTCCCTGTATCTTCTACCTGCCTCTTCGCATACATCCATCTTATCACACAACCGCGGATAATTCCACTTAAAAATGGATTTATCCGCGGTTTTTCTGGCTTTTGGTCTTTTTTTTCTTTTTTATACGGCTGCTGCCCGGCTGTGGACTTTCTTCCGCACAATCAGATAGCAGATCACCTGCATGATAATCGTGATGATCCACGATCCCGGATACGAAATGAACAGCACATACAGCGAGCGGTGCTGCGGGAAAATGCCGAAGATCCACACGATTCGCGTTCCGACCGTTCCGATGACGGACAGAATCATCGGCACCGCCGAGCATCCCATACCGCGCAGGGCTCCCGGGAAGAGGTCCATGATGCCGCAGAGGAAATACGGAACCGTCGTGATCGACAGAATTTCCATACCGCAGCGGATAACCTCCGGGTCCCCGGTGTAAATCTGCAGGATTTCCGTACCGAACAGATACGCGCCGCCACCCATCACCAGTGCCATGCCGCTGGAGAGAATCAGGCAGTCGATCAGCACCTTATCCATTCGTTTGTATTTTCCGACACCGTAGTTCTGGCTTGTGAAGCTCATGCACGCCTGGGTGACGGAGTTGACTGAGGTGTATAAAAATCCCAGCACATTGTTGGCCGCCGTGTAGCCTGCCATTGCAATCGAACCGAAGGAATTGACGGATGACTGCAGCAGCACGTTCGAGAAGTTGATGACGGTACTCTGAATACCCGCCGGGATGCCGACCTGGAAAATCGGGATGATGTAATCCTTTTTCAGGCACAGCTTCGAAAACCGGAGCTGATAACTTCCCTCGCTCTTATAGAGGCACCGCAGAACCAGCACGCAGGAGATCGCCTGCGAAACCACCGTTGCAATCGCCACACCTGCCACGTCGAGACTGAACACGATCACGAGGAACATATTCAGACCAGCGTTGATCACACCCGATACAATCAGGAAATACAGCGGCCGCTTCGTGTCGCCGACGGCACGCAGAATCGCCGCACCGTAGTTGTACAGCATGAAAAACGGCATTCCCATAAAGTAAATTCTCATATACAATGCCGACTGATCAATGACATCCGCCGGTGTATCCATCAGCTCCAGCGCGCCTTTTGCAAAAAATACGCCCACAAACGCCATCACAACGCCGCTGATCAGCGCCAGCATGATCGATGTATGTACCGTTTCCGACATCTCCCGGTCGCGCCCCGCTGCATAATACCGCGCCGCAAGCACATTCGCACCGAGCGAGATTCCCATAAACAGGTTGATGAACACGTTGATGAGTGCCGTTGTCGATCCGACAGCCGCAAGCGCCTGGCTTCCGCTGAACCGTCCGACGACGATGATATCCACCGCGTTGAACATCAGCTGCAGAATGCCGGACACCATCAGCGGCAGCGAAAAGGAAATCAGCTTGTCCATAATCGTGCCGTTGCACATGTCGATTTCATATTTGTTCTTTTTCAAAAATACTCCTCCTTCTTTTGTAGCAGATATGCAGTCTTACACCGCAGACATATACAGAAATGATACCACTTTTTTCCGGTTCTGCACAGAGACTTTCCATAATTTATTGACTTCTGTAAAGTCCACAGGTAAAATAAATACAATTACAGTTTTTCTGTATATAAATCAAGGACAGGAGAGAACCTATGAAAAAAATATGGATTACAGGTGCCGAAGGCCACATCGGTACTGCCCTTCTGGAACTGCTGGAGGGTGTGGAATATCAGCTTCTTCCAACGGATATTCACGAGGTTGATATTACCAAAATCGATGAAGTCACACAGTTCGTTTATGTCAACCGTCCCGACGTTATCATCAACTGCGCCGGTATGACCGACGTTGCCGAGTGTGAAAAAAACATCGACGAAGCCTATCGTGTCAATGCCATCGGTGTGCGCAACGTAGCGCTTGCCGCCAATGATATCGACGCAAAGGTTATTCAGATCTCAACGGATGACGTCTTCGACAAGGAATCCCGCATCCCGTACAACGAGTTTGATACCGTACATCCGCGTACGATCTACGGAAAATCAAAAGAGGCCGGAGAGAAAATCCTGACACAGCTTTTGAACCGCTTTGTCATCATCCGAAGCTCCTGGATTTACGGGATCGGCCGCGATTTTGTGGACGAAGTACTCCGTAATGCGGCAAAGGGCGGCACGATGGAGGTTCCAAACAACCAGTATGCGGCTCCGACCAGTGCTTTTGAGCTTGCGCGCGTGATCTGCCACTTTATCGACAACGAGGAGTATGGTCTGTACCACGTTGTCTGCCCCGGAAGCTGCAGCCGCTATGAGTTTGCAAGAACCATCCTCGAGTATACCGGAAAAACCGGTGACCTTGATCTCTACCCGGTTGTCGCACGCGATGATGTCCGCCCGACCTATTCTGTTCTGGACAACATGATGCTCCGCCTGACCGGTATTCCTGAGCCGCCCGACTGGAAAACGGCACTGAAAGAATATCTCGAAGAAACCGGAGGAATCGAATAATGGTCCGAAACAGAAAAGAAACAACGGAAAAGTCAAAAAAGAAGCTCGGGCTTTCCACCCAGATTTTTATTGCCCTGCTGGCCGGTGCGCTGCTCGGCGTGGTGATTCACTATTGGATCCCGTCCAGCTATATCAAGGACACCGTCATCGTAGAAGGTGTGCTGTATGTCATCGGACAGGGCTTTATCCGCCTGATGCAGATGCTTGTCGTACCGCTTGTCTTCTGCTCCCTCGTCTGCGGAAGTATGTCCATCGGAGACAGCAAAACCCTCGGAAAGGTCGGCGTAAAAACGATCGGCTTTTACCTTGTTACCACAGCACTTGCCGTCTGCATCGCACTTGGAACCGCCTTGCTCATTCACCCGGGGCTCGGACTTAACATGAGTGCGGTTCAGAAAGCCGACCTGTCCTCGACAGCAGCAGATTCCAGCGTCAGCCTGGTGGATACACTGCTCAACATCATCCCGAAGAACCCGATTGGTTCCATGGCAAACGGCGATATGCTTCCCATCATCGTATTCGCCCTGTTTGTCGGCGTAATGCTGGCAAAGCTCGGAAACCGCGCTTCGGTCGTTTCCAACTTTATCAGCCAGTTTAACGATGTCATGATGGAAATGACCATGACGGTCATGAAGGTGGCTCCGGTCGGCGTTTTCTGTCTGATTGCACGTACCTTTGCAACGGTCGGCTTTTCTGCGTTCGCACCGATGCTGAAATACATGGGAAATGTAACACTGGCGCTGGCACTGCAGTGCTTCGTCATTTATCAGGTTCTTCTGTTCGTATTCACACGGCTGAATCCGATTAAATTCGTGAAAAAATTCCTTCCGGTTATGGGATTTGCATTTTCCACCGCAACCTCCAACGCGACAATCCCGATGTCGATTGATACACTGAACAAAAAGATGGGTGTCTCGAAGCAGATTTCTTCGTTCACCATTCCGCTCGGCGCAACCATCAACATGGATGGTACCTCCATTATGCAGGGTGTCGCTGTCATCTTCATCGCAGAGGCGTACGGTATTCATCTGACCCCGGCAAACCTCGCAACGGTTGTTGTTACCGCAACACTGGCTTCCATCGGTACCGCCGGTATCCCAAGCGTCGGCCTTGTCACCCTGGCTATGGTACTGAATTCCGTCGGACTGCCAACGGAGGGTATCGCTCTTATCATGGGTATCGACCGTATTCTCGATATGCTGCGTACCGCAGTCAACATCACAGGCGATGCTGTCTGCACAACGATTGTCAGCCATCAGGAAAAGGCGCTCAACCGCGAAGTATTCAATCGCGATTAACTGCAATAAACTGCTTGCGAAAAGCCTTTTTCAGACACGCTCTAAGGCTAAGAAAACGCGTTCCCGTTTTCGGAAACCCCTGTGGTTTCCGGCGGGAACGCGTTTTTCTTATCTTATTTTTCTGTTACAGTTCAAATGCCTGGCGGATGCTGTCGTAATGCAGGAATTTACCTTCTGCGGCGTACCCTTTGATTTCGTCCAACGCAGCAAAACGGTAGCCGTCTGTTTCTTCCTCCTGAAGATGGAGATCTTCGTCTTTGACATCCATCACGAAACGATAGACATCGACAAAGTAATTGTCTCCCTCATCCGGGTTGATGCGCCGGTAGGTAAAGAGATAACCGCCGTCAGCCTTGCTCACATCGAGTCCGGTTTCCTCTCTGACCTCACGGCGCACGGCCTCCCAGGAGCTCTCTCCTGCCTGTGCCGCGCCGCCGGAAACCTCCCACCAGCCCGGTGCCCAGGCTTTCGTCATGACACGTTTTGTGATAAGAAAGGTCCCATCCGGTCTTGCGATTACGCCGAGTACGGTCAGGTGAAACTCGCCCGGCTTCATATGCCAGTCATTCCGTCTCATCGTACGGCCGGTCGGCTGTTTATTTTCATCATAGATATCCCAGAGTTCCATATCGTGTTTTCTCCTGTCGAACTTCTTCCGAGCCCCATCGCGATTTTTCTTCCCTGTCGCATGGTTCTGAATCATTACAGATACTGTTTAATCTCTTCCATTACATTTTCCAGCGGAATTTGTGTTTTCAGAGTCTTATCGCGGGATGCAACCTCGACAACGCCCTGTTTCATGTTTTTCGGGCTTACGATGATGCGCAGCGGAATGCCGAGCAGGTCGGCATCGGCAAACATTACGCCGGCTCTGACGCTTCTGTCGTCGTAGATCACTTCGATGCCTGCGTTCTGCAGATCCTCGTACAACTTGTCCGCATATGCTCTGACTTCCTCGTCATCGACGCGGACTGCACAGAGGTGTACCTGCCACGGAGCGATAGCTTTCGGCCAGATCGGGCCGTACTCATCGTGATGTGCCTCGCAGACCGATGCTGCCAGACGGCCGACACCGATACCGTAGCATCCCATGATCGGGGTCTTGCTCTCGCCGTTTGCATCGACATAGGTCATATTCATGGATTTTGTATATTTGGTTCCAAGCTGGAAGATATTTCCGACCTCGATACCTCTGGAGATCTTCACGGTCTTTTTGCCGCATTTCGGGCAGATGCCGCCCTCCTGGATTTTTGCAAAATCGTGATACTCGGCATTCGGAACGTCGCGCTCCATGTCGAGTCCTTTGTAATGATGCTCTGCCTCGTTGGCTCCGCAGGAAAGGTTGTTTCTTCCCTCGAGGGATTTATCATAGAGAACAACGGCATCTCCGTTCACCTTCAGGTTCACCGGTCCGATATAGCCTGCGTTCAGTCCGCATTCTTCGGTGATCACGGCTGCGTGAACCTGCTCGCCGAGGAAGTTGACCAGCTTCGTCTCGTTGACTTCGAGATCGCCGCGGATGAAAAGGACAACGTATTTATCATCAACATTCTGCTGATAAACAACGGCTTTGCAGGAGTTCTTTGTCTCGTCTCCGAAGAAATTGCAGACGTCTTCAATGGTGTGGACGTTCGGTGTATAAACCTTTTCGAGTGCAGCGGATTCTGCGTCTCTTGCGATATCGGAAATGTTCTCAGCTGCCTCCATGTTGGCTCTGTAATCGCAGGAATCACACAGAACGATGGAATCCTCTCCGACCGGAGTCAGAAGCATGAACTCGTGGGAGATATTTCCGCCCATCATACCGGAATCGGATTTGACAGATACCACCTCCGGCACGCCGACACGCTCGAAGATACGCTCGTATGCTGCGTGGCATTTCTCGTAATACTGCTCCAGATCTTCCTGGCTGGTATGGAAGGAGTAAGCATCCTTCATCGTAAACTCACGCACACGGATCAGGCCGGCTCTCGGACGGGCCTCATCACGGAATTTTGTCTGGATCTGATAGATCATAAACGGATATTTGGTGTAGCTCTGTGCATACTCGCGAACGAGATGTACGGCTGCCTCCTCGTGGGTCATGCCGAGTACCATTTTGGCATTGTTGCGATCGGTGAAACGCAGCAGCTCATCGCCGATGCTATCGTAACGGCCGGACTCATCCCACAGAGAAGCCGGCATGACAACCGGGAACTGCACTTCCTGGCCGTCGATTTTGTCCATCTCCTCGCGCAGGATCTGCTCGATTTTGCGCACAATGCGGCGCAGCGGCAGATAGGAAGAATAGATTCCGTTTGCCATATATTTGATGTATCCGCCTTTTACCATAATAGCATGGCTGTCGATGACACAGTCAGCAGGTCTTTCTTTGAAGCGCTCTCCTACTAATTTTTCAAGTTTCATTTTCTGATTTCCTCCTTGTTTTTTGGGTTTTCAACATCTGAAATCTTCCAGACGCGAGAACATTCCAGCCTGTCCGATTTTAAGCTTTTATACAACATTTTACGCACCTAACTCATCACTGAAGTAACGAGAATGCGATGCTTCGTTTTCAAACAAAAAAGCCCTAAACCGCAAGCTGCAGTTTAGGGCGAATTTTTTTATCCGCGGTACCACCTAAATTCAGGAAAACTCCTGCACTCTGACACAGAGCATTTGTACCCCACGATTTTTGTATTTTGTAATACGCGTGATCTCTGCTCTCTGTACCTTCTCTGTAACGGGAGATCCCGGTGCAGCCTACGAAATAAATTTTCCCTGATGGATTTTCTTCTCTTCGGTGCACAGCTCCAAGACCGGTTCACGATAGATTCTGCAAAAAGCTTTCACCTGCCGCTTTCTCTCTGAATGCGCTCTGTCGCTACTGTTTCTTTTCGTCGCTTTTTCACTGCACTGATTGTAGCAGAAACCAGAAAAGAATGCAAGCCCGTTCCTTCCGCGAAAAGGAGATTCACCATGAAGATCATAAAGCTGCTACCCGGGATTGTGCTGCCGATCATCGTCGCGCTGCTGGCTTGCTGGCTTGAGAGCCTGTTGCCCATCCACCTGATTGGCTCTGCGGTAATTGCCATGTTCATTGGCATGTTTCTTAACCAGTTCGTTCGCAAGACGGATGTGTTCGCCACAGGGCTGAAGTTCACCTCCAAGAAGATATTGAAATTCGCCATTATCCTGCTGGGGCTGTCGCTGAACATCACCACCATCTTGCACGTAGGCCAGATGTCCCTGACAGTAATGGTCTTCACCTTGCTGACCTGCTTTGGCGGCGGTTACTTCATCGGCAAGGCGCTGGGACTGAACTGGAAGCTGTCCAATTTGATTTCCGCTGGTACAGGCATCTGCGGTGGCTCTGCCATTGTCGCTATCGCCCCCACCATCGACGCGGACGACAACGACGTTGCCTACGCCATGTCCGCCACCTTCCTATTTGACATGGCGATGATCGTGCTGTTTCCCATCATGGGCCGGGCACTGGGTATGACGGATCAGGCCTTTGGCATCTGGGCAGGTACGGCGGTGAACGACACCTCCTCCGTGGTGGCCACCGGCTATGCCTTCTCCGAGGCGGCAGGCGATTTCGCCACCATGGTCAAGCTGACCCGCACGCTGGCGATCATCCCCACGGTGATCGTGTTCGCCCTTGTGCAGCTGAACCTGAAGCGTAAGGAAGCCATGGCTCTCCAGCAGGACGGCAGTGCGCTTAAAGCTGAGTTCTCCATCAAGAAGATCTTCCCCTGGTTCATTCTGGGTTTTCTGGCCATGTCCATCGTGGCGAGCATCCTTCCTATCCCTGCGCAGTTGGTGAGCGGCACCAAGACTGCCAGCAAGTTCCTGATGGTCTGCGCACTGGCTGCCATCGGATTGAATACCTCCTTCGCCAGCATGAAGAAGGCTGGCATCCGCCCCATGATTCACGGTTTCATCATTTCTGCGCTGGTTGTAATTGTGGCGCTGCTGGTGGATGATGCAATTCTGAATTTCCGTCTTGGGAAATACAGCCCCAATCGCCGCAGAGAATCCCGTCAGGTTATCCGTGCAGACAATGAAAATGTCCTCCACGCCTCGTTTTTTAGCCCGTTGAGTACCGTTGCCCAGTACTTGGCACTTTCGTTTTCTCCTACCCACATCCCCAACACGTCTTTTTTAAGGGCACAACGCACATATCCTTGCTCACTCTTTTTTTCATTTTCTTGTTACGGTCTTTCGGGGCAACAGCCCCATCAAATCGCTTGTAAAGCGATTGTGTTTTCGAAAAAAGCATGATACGATATTGCCATAAGCAGTGATGTTGCAACACATAGCTACAATCTACAATAGTGAAAGGAGACGATCTCACCAATGCGATGCTCCCTTGTTTCCAACAAAATAATCCAAGCCCGTGAACGTTTGGGACTCACACAGCAGCAGTTAGCGGAAAAGCTTTGTGTAACCAACAAAGCCGTTTCCAAGTGGGAATGTGGCGTCACACTTCCTGACATCTCGCTTTTGGTGCCACTATGCCGTGTTCTGGGTCTGACGGTGCAGGAACTGCTGGATGAATACGACGGCAAATTCGGTAATACCCCCGGCTGCCAGACCACGGAAGATCCTGCGCAGGACACGCTGTTTGCGGCGCAGCAGCACAGCCATTACCTGTATATCGATCTCAAAACCACCTCTACGGTGTCGCCCCATTTGTTTGGCCACAACCTGGAGCATACCAGAGCCAGCATCATGGATGGTCTCAGCGCCCAGATGATCCGCAACCGGAAGTTTGCCGGCGCTGCGGCGCGCAACGGCGTAGCGCTGGACTGGGAAGGCATCGGCGAATGCGTGTACTTTGCCAATGAACACCGCCTTCCCGGTAGCAACGCAAACGAAGCTTATGTATGTCATTACGCGCACAACGGCATGTGGCGGCGTAACGAATGTCAGTCTCAGATGATTCAGAACCCAATTCCGAATCAGGTGAGCGGTATCCGTCAAAAGGAGCTCTTCCTTCAAAAGGACAGGAGCTATCCGTTTGCCGTCGTTGTCAAAGTACAGCAGCCGCTGGATGTGCGCGTCGCGCTCACCAACGCCGATGGTACGCAGATTTATGCGGAAACCGTTTTTCCTGTTCAGCCCGTTCTAGCGAAGGAGGATGCACAGGAAGAGGTGGATGAATGGCAGCGCTTTGAGACGATTCTGACCCCCGGCGTCGACGATGCGCATGCCGTGATAAGCATTACCTACACGGAGCAGGCACAACTGCTCATCGGCGCAGTTTCCATGATGCCGGACAATCATTTCCATACCATGCGCAGGGACACCGTGGAAAAGCTCAAGGAAATCGGCGTGCGTCTGCTGCGCTGGCCGGGTGGCAACTTTGCCGGCGAATATCGCTGGCAGGATATGTTCCTGCATCCCGACAGGCGCGCTCCCATGGAGGGCTACATGGAAAATGAAACGCAGCCCTTTACACACGGCTATGACATGCATGAAATAGACACCGACGATTTTATTGCACTGTGCCGTGAGATCGGCGCGGAGCCCTTCCTCACCATCAATGCCGCCTGGGATTCCCCCGAAGTATGCGCCGCCTGGGTGGAATACTGCAACGGCCCTGCCGAGAGCAAATACGGCAGGCTGCGTGCCCAGCGCGGTCATCAGGAGCCCTACAATGTCAAATGGTGGTCGCTGGGCAACGAAATGGGTTATGGCCACATGGAGGGCGCAAATACGCCGGATGGATACGCATCGCTGGTGGAAACGCATGCGCGTGCCATGCTGAAGGTCACGCCGGATCTGAAATTTGTTTCTTCCGGCCCCTATCCGAATCAGGAGTGGGTAGATGTTTCCATCAAGAAGCTGGCTCCCATTGCGCCATACGTTTCTCTGCATACGTACAATTCAGTCCATTGGGACTTCACCTCTCCGGAGGGCATGGAGCGCTGCTATAACGAAATGATCCGCATGCCCATCCACAATCTAGGAATCCTGCGCAGGCTGCATGACATGCTCCCGGAAAAGACATTCATCTCCTACGATGAATGGAATCTGTGGAAAACATGGTGCCGCAATCCTTCCTCCATGGAGGGCATCTTCACTGCGCAGATGCTGCACATGTTCATGCATGAAAGCGAAAAACAGCGCATGCCCATGGCCTGCTACTTTGAGCCGGTTAACGAAGGCGCCATGCAGGTGCATCCGGATCATACCGAGCTGACGGCAACCGGTCAGGCCTTTGCGCTGCTCTCCCGGCATGCCGGCGGAAAGCTGTGTACGGTAGATGGTGTAGAAGACTTTGAAGTCGTTGCCACCATCGATGATCATCATGTGCTGACCCTGACGATGCTCAACCTGAACTGGCAGGAGGAAACTACTTACTCTCTGAATAAATGCGGAACAGTTCTGGAAAACAAGGTACTTCAGGCCGAAAATCTGTTGCCTGGTACCCCGTTTACGGAAAATCCCCTGATGATTCATGTCAAGGATGATATTATCAAGGCGAAGCTTCCACCCCGCAGCGTTGCCTGTATCAGTATTTCACTCGTCGAATAACATACACGGAATGCAAAAAGAATAAAATGAAAACAGCAAGTCGCTCACAGCATGAAAGGAGTAATTTTATGAAAAATGGAAAGTTGACGGTTGCCATCGTGGGCATGGGTTTCGGCAGCTGTTTCCTGCCCATCTATCTGAAGCATCCGGATGTGGAGCATGTCATTATGGTGGATACCAATCCGGACCAGCTGAAGGCGCTGGCAGATATGTACCTGCTGGACGAAAGCTACTACACCACCGACTTTGAAGCGGTATTGCAGAACCCGGATGTGGATGCGGTCCATCTGGTCATTCCGCCCGCGCTGCATGCGCCCATGTCGGTTCAGGTGCTCAACGCAGGCAAGCACTGCGCCTGCACCATCCCCATGGATATGTCCATGAAGGAGCTGGAAGACGTTATCAAGGCGCGGAAGGCTTCCGGCAAACACTATATGTTCATGGAAACTTCCGTCTACACCCGCGAGTATCTGTATGTGAAGGAGCTGTACGAATCCGGCGCAATGGGCAAGCTGCAGTATATGCGCTGCGCCCACTATCAGGATATGGAGGGCTGGCCCTCTTACTGGGACGGCTTCCCGCCCCTGGCACATCCCACCCATGCCATCGGCCCCTGTTTTGCTCTGGCAGGGCAGCGTCCGGTCAGCGTCTTCGGCAGAGGCTCCGGCAAGGTCCGTCCGGAACTGGAAAAGCAGTACGGCTGCCCCTTCGCCTTTGAGTCTGCTCTGGTGGCCTTGGAGGATGGCGAGACGACCGTTGAAATGGAGCGCTTCCTGTACCATGTCGCCCGTGGCTACAGCGAATGCTTTAATATCTATGGTGAAAACAAGTCCTTTGAGTGGGATCAGCTCAACGGCGACAAACATGTGATGTTCAGCCGGGATCTGGTTTGGGAGAACGAGAACCGCGGCGGCAAGATCGATGAGGAATACGTTCAGGTCCCCGATTATGCCCATCTGCTGCCGGACGTCATTGGCCGGTTTACCTACGAAGTGGCCTATGACGAGGTCAATCCCCATCTGTCCTTCAAGCAGGGCGGCGGTCATGGCGGTTCCCATCCGCATCTGGTTCATGAGTTCGTTACCAGCATTCTGGAAGACAGAACTCCCTTCCCCTCCGATATCGATGCGGCCTACTGGACCGGCGTTGGTCTCCTGGCCCACGAAAGCGCCATGGAAGGCGGCACCGTAAAGTCGCTGCCCAAGTACGAAGAGCTGTAACGGGAGCCGGTAAAAACGCAGTCTCCCCAAAAAAGCCGAACCAATCGTTCTGCCTCAAATTGTCCATACAGCCAAGAGGGCTTGCCTTGAGATAGTTTTTTTTCATGATGGAAAGAAACTCATCATAGGAGTGTGATTTTGCGATGGCAGCGTCGATCGTCTCACGAAGACGTTGACTTCCGGTTGGGTCTTTTTTTCTCTCCATGCGCCGTAATCTACCCCTTTTCGTTTGCTCCGGCCGTATTCTAATTTTGACAATCCGTATTTTTGACATATGGAATCTGTGATTGGTTGTATTTTACTCTCCCACTGTCCATCGCTATAGGCTCATTTTTAAAGAATGAGAATTGGCGGTAATGGAGTCATGGATAATGCTATTTAAATATTTGGATAAGTTAATTTTTTGCTCGTCTGAATTTTCTGCAGCTGCACGTTTTAAAAGAATGTCATAGTCGGATTGAGAAAGCCGGGTATGAACGATCTGCGTCAATTTTGCAGAAGCAAGTTTCTTTTTTGGGGTATCCGAAATAAGTGGTTGAAACTGCTTAGACAGATACCCTTTTCTTATATTCGTTTGGTCGCAATAAGTGGTTGAAAATCAGCGCGTGGGAAATATATGATATCTCAATAACTGGTTGAAAAAGTTGATGATAAGCATGAAAAATCCACGGCCTAAAAAATAGTGTTCAGGTTGAAAACTACTATTTTTGTAAACCGTGGAAATTTGATCTTCAGGTTGAAAATTATTCTTCTTCTGGATTTGGGAATGGCTCATAGTCATCCTCAAGATCCTCATCTTCATCCTCCTTGGCACTTTCAAAATGAAAGACAGGCTGATCTTCTGGAATGACTGGTCCTACATCTATAAGACCGTTTTCAAGCATTGCACGAAGGTTTGTTTTTCGGTATAGAGTTCGTGCGCGTAGGACTTCAAAAGAATATCCACGTCCACGCAGGTTATTCTCGCGAATGAGTCTGTTGGTGCATTCCGTATAGCCGTTAGAAATCGCAATAGGGCAATCCCAGTAGGCGAAGATCTGGTCTTCAAAGCGATGGACCGTAGCAGCAAGCTCTCGGAACTTATCGTATATCGCATTCTTCGGAATAGATTGCTCCCATTGTTTAAATGCCTTCTTTGCATTATCCTTTGATGATGGGTTTTCATCATAAATATTAAAAAAGTCTTCTTGAAGGTCAAAGGCTGTTGCAAGAGGAGCAAGCTCAGGATTACTTCGCGCCGCTTTGATTTTAGCTGCGTCTTCAGGATCGAGATCTTTAAGCCGTGTTTTCAAAGTATAGGCAAGCCCTTTTTTAGTTTTGATACGATCTACACGGGCCATCCCTTTCTGAATTTCACGTCTTACAACATCGACCGCTTCATTTGCCTTCATAACAACGTGAAAATGGTCGATCGCCCATCTTGCATTCGGCATAGCATCTGATATCGATTTTTCAAATACCTGCTGAACAACTGGGCTGGCGCAGTGAGAAGAATGCAGGATAAGAATGTGTATGGATGCAGTGCAGAAGGTCATGTGAGTCATATGTATTCCGACCGGATGAGTTCCCGTCCGATGGGCTGGAGCGAAGCCGGAGCGGATGCGATGTGTCAGCTGAGATGCTATGTGAAGGATTACGGAGAAGAAAAGATCCTGGAACTGGTAAAGTACCGCCGGAGCCATAAGCAGGAAGAAGCAACGGGAACCGAGGGGATACCAGTGCGTCCAAACAGGGGATATATGAGGAGTCTGTTACTCCACAGTCATGACAATGACAGGGTATACATCGAAAAGCTGCAGGCAACCATCCCGAGTATAGACATCCGGAAAAAGCTTGCGATCCGGGAGCGCCTGGGAGGTATTTGACAAAACACTGTGGGAGAAGTAGACTATGAGAAAACAATCTGGTCAAGTTCATAGCAGGGAATCTTCTGCGCCTCTCCAACTGACAGTAAGTTTACTCTATCCCTTCCGCTTTTTCTGCATAAACGCCCGCACAGGTCACAGGCCTTCCCGGTACATTCTGCTGATCGCCGCCTGGGCTTCCTCGGACTGTTTTTTCTCAATCCATGCTTTGCGGTCACTCAAAATAGCCAGCATCTCATCGACAACGTCCTCGGCGCGCGGGCTTGTGACGCGGTAGAGATAGCCGAGCATCCGCGTGGCGGTAAAATCGGTGTTCATCTGGCGGTATGCAATTTCCCGGCAGAAGTCGTCCGGGTAACCGTTGTGTTTTAACGCACGGTACAATTCGTCATTTCTCGTTTCTGGCATTGCCTGTCTCCCTTTTTCCTTTAAACATTTACGTTTCCGCTGTTCAGGCCTTCCGTCTTTTCCTCAAGTGGCAGCCAGTCCAGTGCCTTTTTGATCCACTCATCCCAGAAATCCCATTCATGGCCACCCTTGCTCTCATAGTAGACAATGTCCATGCCGCTCTCTTCCATCCGTTTATGGTAGAGACGATTTACTTCCAGAAGTCCGTCCTCTGTTCCGCACGCCTGGAATACGGTCGGCACATTGACAGACGGATCTTTTTTCCGTGCTTCCTTTAACTGCTCGATAAGAACAGCCGGGTTTTTGTCACTCTTTGCTGCTTCGACCAGATTTCCGAAATAACCTTCTTCATGTGCAAAGCTGTCCGCTCTGCTCTCTTCCGGATTTTCCAGCACATGAAGTGCACCGGACAGGCAGATCACAGCCCCGAAGGTATCGTGATATTTCAGGCCATTTCTGAGTGCGCCAAAACCACCCATGGAAAGGCCTCCGATAAAGGTGTCTTCTCTTTTTCTGGACAGCGGAAACATTTTTCTTGTAATCTCAACCAGTTCTTCTCCGATAAACTGTCCGTGCATGGCACCGATGGACGGCTGATCCACATAAAACGCATTCTCGCCGGCCGGCATGACAACGGCAAGGTTTTTCTCCTCTGCCCATCTTTGGATTCTGGTTCCATGAACCCAGTCTGTCTCATTCCCAAAAATGCCATGCAGCAAATACAGCGTTTTAAACGGTTTTTCCTCGCGCTCCGGCTGCCCAAAGGTAAATTTGTCGACCGGCAGAATAACCTGCAGCGGTACGGTGCGCATTAAAGTTTTTGACATGAAGCTTACCTGAATAAATGCCATAATAAAAATCCCCCTGTGGATATATATTTTCTTTTATTTTACGCCTTATTTCTGCGTTTCGTCAATGTGGAGTTTTGCGTTCCTCCGGTTCCGGCTTGCGCCCCGAAGCAATTCACGATATAATCATGTTTATAGCAATCCCAGAAAATAATGCAAAAAATTCAGCACTGCAGAACGTGAATTACTGCGTCACGGATTTTCGTCGTACCCCGGTACGCCTTCAAATCCGTTCCTTGTAATTCGCGCCCTGCAGCACTGCCTTTTTTGCGTTATTTTCTGGTCTTGCTATAGTTTGAATTTTTTCTGTGACAAGATAAGGAGATTTTCTATTATGATAAAGTTGATCGCAACCGATGTTGATGGAACGCTCGTCAAAGACGGCACACTTCTGATCGACCCGGAATATATGACTGTTGTTTCCAGGCTTGTCGACCAGGGCATCTATTTTGTTGTCTGTTCCGGCCGCCAGTTTTCCAGTGAACAGAAGCTTTTCGCTCCGATCAGGGACCGCCTGCTCTACATCTCCGATGGCGGAACTGTCGTGCGCACACCGGAAAAGATTTTGAAAACATATCCGATGGAAACGGCACTCTGGAAATGCATGTGCCGCATGGTACACGACGAACTTCCGTCCTGCGACTGCTTCGCCGCTACCCCGGACTACTGCCTCGCTGAAGATGCCGGAAGCCGCATGTTTCACTGGCTCCGCGACTCCTACGGCTTCGATGTCCGCGCAGTACCGGATCTGTCGAAGGTAGAAAACGAGGACATTATCAAATTCACAATCTACCATCCAACCTCCTGTGAAGAGCTTTGCTCCCCAAATTTCATCCCGGCGTGGAAGCATCAGGCAAAACTCGCTGTCGCCGGTAAGGAATGGTTGGACTGCAACGCCCGCGGTGTCAGCAAGTGGACCGGTCTCTCGTTCCTGATGAACTACTTCGGCCTTACCCCAGACGAAGTCTGCTGCTTCGGCGACAACCTGAACGACATCGAGATGCTTCAGAACGCCGGCGAAAGCTACGCCGTCTCCAACGCCCGAGCGGAAGTCATCGCCTCGGCAAAACACACCTGCCCGCCGTACTGGGAGAATGGTGTGCTGCAGGTTCTGAAAACGTTTTTGAAGGAAACGACAAACCCGTTTTGAATCAAAAAATCCAGGTATCCTATACGGATGTCTGGATTTTTAATTCTCTGTTCCTTTACAGTACCCCATGCGGCGCAATGCCGATGGCAAATTCAACAGCGATCGCCACAATGACTACCAGCAGCGAAATGATGAATCCGTGCAGCATCGGCTTTGCGCCGGAGCGGCAGAGGGATTTGAAATCGGTGTTCAGGCCGATGGCCGCAAGGGCGGCCACCATCAGAAATTTGCTGATGGTTTTTAATGCGGCTGCTGTGCCTGCCGGGATAAGGCCTAAGGAGGTCAGTGCAGACATGGCGAGAAAGCCTAAAATAAACCATGGAAAAATGGATTTGATGCTTACCTTTACAGCGGTGCCTTCTGCTGCCTGTGCTTTTCGCTTCAGATGTACATTGATGGCGGCGAATGCCAGGACGGCCGGAATGATGGCGAGGGTCCGCGTCAGTTTTACCATGGTTGCGAAATCACCGGCAGCCTCGCTGAATGCGTAACCGGTGGCAACGACGCTTGAGGTATCGTTGACCGCAGTTCCGGCCCAGAGGCCAAACGCGGCATCCGAAAGGCCCATCCAGTGACCGAGGATCGGGAATACGACAATCATGACCGTATCAAATAAAAACGTTGCGGAGAGCCCATAGGCAATGTCCATATCGGTCGCCTCGATGACCGGCGCGATTGCCGCGATCGCGGAACCGCCGCAGATACCCGTGCCGGCGTTGATGAGGCTGCTCGTCTTCCAGTTCAGTCCAAGTGCTTTTCCGATCAGTGCGCCGAGGCCGAAGCACGTTGCCAGGGTAAATACCATAACCGTCAGGGAAAATCTTCCGACCGTCAGCACCGTGCGGATATTCAGGCTCGCCCCGAGCAGAATAATCGCAAATTTCAGAATCTTCTTCGATGTAAATTTAATTCCCGGCGCTGTCACGCTGTTCGGCTTGTAAAAGGCATTCACAATCATACCGATAAACATGGCGATGACCGACGCCCCGATAAAGTGCAGTCCGGCGCTCTCCTCCAGGCTTTCCAGGAATTTCGCCGCAGCGGCAATTACCAGTGCAATCGCCGCTCCGGGAATCATTTTTTTTACGTTTTTCACAATACGTTTCCTCCAGCTTTCTTTTTCCTTTTTCCTTTTTTCTCTCTTTGCCCGTTTATTTTAATATGCTTCCATGATAAAATAAACGCATAACTAAGAATGCATTCATTCCATTTTGTTATGAAGAATTTTACAAAGGAGTTTTTATGGATCAGAAACTGGAAACTTTTTTGACGCTCTGCAAGACGATGCACTACGGCCGCGCCGCCGAACTGCTCCATCTCTCGCAGCCTGCCGTCAGCAAGCACATTCAGGCGCTCGAGGCGCAGTACGGTGTCCGCCTCTTTACGTACCAGGCTCGGCGGCTGCAGAAGACACGGGAAGGCGACCTTCTCGAGCAGTATGCTTTTTCTCTGCGCTACAACGAAGAAATGCTTCTCGCGCGTCTTCACGAAAAATCAAAGACTCTGCTCCGCATCGGCGCGACAAAATCCATCGGCGATTATATTCTGCTGCCGGAAATCCGCCGCTTTCTTGCAAAACCGGACCAGCAGCTTCACTTTCTTGTCGACAACACGGCCCATCTTCTCGCAAAACTGGAAGACGGCGAACTCGATTTTGTTGTCCTGGAAGGGCTTTTTGACAAGCAGCGCTATGACTTTTTCCTGCTCCGCGAGGAACCGTATCTCGGCATCTGCGCCGCAGACCACCCCTTCGCCGGAAAGCAGATCCCCATCCCGGATCTCTTCTCCGAGCGCCTGATCCTCCGCGAAGAAGGCTCCGGCACCCGGAAAATTCTCGAACGCGAACTCATCCAGTCCGGCTACCACGTCAGCGCCTTCTCCGACTGTGCCTGCATCAGTTCCTTTAAGCTGTTAAAAGAACTCGTCCGCGAAAACTGCGGCATCAGCTTCGTCTACGAGGCCGTCGTCAAAGACGACCCCCGCTTCGGCCGCTTCTTCTGCCCCCCGCTCACCGGGGCGCACGAACTGAATGTCGTCTACCTCAAAAATACGGACGCTGGGCATTGGGCGCATCAGTTTCTGGAAAGGTGACAGAAAAAAACGGAGAACCGGCATCATCGCTTTATGGTTCTCCGTTTACTGTTTGCCCTCTTCCTTATTTTCTCTCTGTAAATTGAATTCCATAATCTTCCAGAACAGGAACAATATCTTCACTTTTCATAAACAATCCGTCAGCCCAATAATAACCATCTTCCAACGTTATTATAACAATCGTAAACGGATGAAAATAATCCATGTTATGCTCGTCTATACCTGGATATAAAGAAAAACAAATTTCATGCCATGTATCTTTTTTAAACTGAACGATTCGTTTTACTTCAAATTCATCCCACGAAATTGTTTTTGAATATTTTCCAAAATGAAGAACACACTTTTCCCGATAAAAATATACTCTTCGAAGATTATAGAATATCACGGTTAATCCGAGACATATCACCCCATAGAGAAAACATAGGTAAATGACTGCTTCATGCTTTTCAGGTTTTAGTTCAACAAACAAATATACTAATGTCACATAAAGCCCAAAGCATTCCATACAGGCAATTATTTTGGATGGCAGAAAACTTTTTATTTTCATTGCTCGTTATTCACCTTCTCTTACTTTACTTTTTTTAACTCAATCTGGTATTTTTCAATTACTTCTGAAAGTTCATCCCTTCGTATGGCAAGTTCTCTCCTTGTCAATCCATTTACAAAAAACAACGGAGAACCGGCATCATCATCTCTTTACCGGTTCTCCGTTCACTGTCTGTACCAGGACTTTGTCAAATCTTGCGTATTTTTTTACTTCTTTCATCAACGCATCGAGGTCTTTCACGATCTGTTCCCGCTTTCCTGTCGGTCCTATGAAATATTCCCTGCCTCCCATTTCCAGCGGATTTCCTGTCGTTCTTGTCCGTACACCGAATGTAAGTCTTCTGCTACCCCTCCGGTAATAAATCGTATAGGTACGCGGTACATAATTAAACAGAGAGCTTTCTATTTCAGAAACCTTATAAAATTCGCCGCTTTCTTTCGCCGCCGCGTACCGCCGGTCCTTCAGGCAGTCCATTTCAGCTACGGAAATAAAGCAGACCAGATAGTCCAGAAACGAAAACACAACCAGAATCAGTGCTTCCACGATTCGTCCCGTCTTTGTTTTATCCAGAATGTGAACATACGTATCCCCGTAAAATACCACAAAGAAAAGAATAATACTCAAAATAATCTTGATCCACGGCCAGAGACGGGATTTAATTTTCCGGTTTACTTTAAAAACATTAATCCAGTCAAGCAACTGTTTTTCCTCCAAAGCTGTAATTATACATGTATTTATACTACTCTCTTTTCCCCGTAAAAACAACAGAACTCAGAACACTTTCACTCTTTTTGTAGGTTATTTACTTTCCGTATACTTGACACCGTATGAAGTGAGGAGTTCACAAAATTCGTCGGCGCTGAGCGGTATGATTCCCCAGCCCGGTCCGCGGAACTTGTCGAATATCATGATACTGGTAAATGGGTGATAGGTACACCAGAACAAACTGTCATCTTTCTGTTTCGATATGTTGAAGAAAAAATGATCATTGTATCTTTGTATCACAGTAAAATCTTCCCATTCTATCTTTTTTTCATAGCCCCAAAAAGATAACATTATTCCCCATTCATAAATATAAATTCGTTTTAGTAGAAATGTCACAGTTCCATAAGCTGCTATGCTTAAAAAGAACATTATTCCTAGAAACACTATGATACTTGTTTTTAATGAATAGGCGTGGAACGCATCTTTTTCATTTACCCACAGGCTCACCCACCAATAACTACTAATAGCACACACAATCAGGTCTACGCCGGTACCAAATTTTCCCCATACTACTTTCATACAATCTTCTCCTCGTTATTTCTTACGCTTTGCCTTTGTACAAAACTATTTTTCTTCGCGCAAAGGCATCTTAAAACTTTTCTATCTAAGCGCTGGAAGTCCTATATTTTGCATTTTTCTGGAAATTGCAGGCTTATTACTCTGCCAGTTCTTCTTTTTCCCCCCAACTTTTTTTGTACTAAAGTTGATGTTGCTGTTTTTCTTAAGTGTTGATCCATTTTTATTTGCCTGTTTCTTGGGTTTTCCAAACACTCCATCCAAAACACCGCTTTTGGGATAGCTCAGTAATGGAGACTGAAAAAAAGTCTGTAAAAGCACCCAATGCATTCTCAATAGCTTCATTTTTTACATATGCGTTATACGTTTTAGGTTCTAACAAGGTCATTATAGCATCGTAAAATCCTGCCCCCATTGCTCTTGCCATATCTCCTGATTCCTGATACTCTAAATATCCTCCTTTCAAACCACTTACTACTACTGAAAAGATAATTCCTTGGCTATCTCCCAAAACACTACTGATTGCACTTTCTATGGCCACCTCTGCAATTCCTTCTAAGGTTACTTTCTCATTCGCCATTCCACACTGTACCGCATATACAAATACATCTTTTAAGATATTCCATGCTACTTTTCTGGGATCGATTCCTGGGAATGCCAGCATTAAAATTCCAAAATCACCATCATCATCTACCGCATTCACCGGATTGTTGCAACAGTACACATAAAGGTTCTTTCCGTTCATGCTAAACATTTTCGCTTTTACAGCATCAAAATTGTCCGCACAAAGGAATCTGCACAATTCCGGATCATAATAACGGCTGGCGGTGACATAGAGTTTGGTATCGTCATCGTAGCAGTAAGCACGATAACGGAATGGGTTTAGTTTTCCGATATTTTCTCCGCTGATATCGGTCAGACCAGTCTGTTTTCCCCATGCATCGTAAGAATAGTTTACTACCTGTTTTCCATCGCTGTCAATCAGTCCGATGACATCATTCTGGCTGTTGTACAAGTAATAATACTCTTTTTCTCCCTTTTTCAGCATCAGCGGAGATTTATCTGCACCGTAAACAAACTGAACCAGTACATCTCCATATTTGGTTCCCATCAGTTTATTTCCGCACCAGTAGTTCTTATGGCTGATTCCGTTCAGGTCTTTCCACTGAACTCTGTGTCCTTCGCTGTCGTAATGGTACACTGCTTTCTTTCCGTTTAAAGTCAGACTCTGCAGCAGACTTCCTCTGTACCAGGTCAGCGTTTTTCCCTGATATGCTGTAATGTTGCCGACCGCATCATAGGAAATGCTGCTGCCATTATAGGAAATAAGTTGATCTTTCCACCCTGAAGTGCGGTATGTAAACAGGTCTGTCTTTACCGCATTGCCCAGTGTTCCCGTTGTATAGGAATACTCTTTTCTCGATGTCATATTCATTCCGGCATCGTAGGTATACGTAATACTCTTATTTTCCCCTGCAGAATCCACACGGGTCAGTTCACTCAAAGCATTATACATATATTTTACTTTCTGAACACCATTCTCGGAAATCGTAACAATATTTCCTACTGCGTCATAAGTAAAGGACAGTTTCTTTCCGTTATTGTTGATTTCTTTGAGAAGCAAGGTTGTAATTCCTGCTTTTCTTCCCGGCACAAAAGTGTACCTGTTCTTTCTGCAATGCAGATTGGCATGGAACTCGCAAAAAGACAGCCTGCTGCCTGATGGATTAACTCCATTCTTAAGGCAGCAGGCTGTCTTTTCCGCTATACCCGCTCCACTAATAACTGCTGCATCGGTGTGAGTGTTTCGGTTTTCAGTTCATTTAATTCCCTGATCTTATCTGTCGTCGTATAGAATTTCTTCGCGATATCCCACAGAGTATCCCCCGGCTTGACGAAGTAGCAGGTGATGCCTGGTAGCTTCTGGAGTTCTTCGGGATCGCGGTCTTTTTCTTCGACGTACTGCATTACCATTTCTTTTCTGCGGCGGAAGACGAGGGCGTTCAGGTTCAGTACGACTTTGGCTTCGATGTCGCTGCTGTCCGGCATGGTTGTGGAGAGCTGGTCAATGGATGACTGGAGTTCGTAGCGGCAGTCCGGTCCGATTCCCGGGACTTCGATGGTATGGCGGAAAGGGAGGGCGGTTTCGGCGGCGTAGAATGGCATTTCATCGTCGCTCACGACATAGAGCGCCCTGAGTTCCACCACGCCGGCTACTTCGATGCCGTTTTCTACGATTCTTTCCTCGTCGATCTTGATTTTGCCATCGCTGTGGCAGATCTGCAGAATTTTATTTTTCGGCACGCGCATCTGCAGTTTGTCGGTCAGGCGGCATTTGGAGGAATTGCGGATCAGAAGGCTCTCCAAAGTCTCCTCCTGCACTTTTGGAATGCATTCTCGGTGCGGATGGTAAACGTCCTGCAGAAGTGATACGGTTTCTTCCTGATACAGACAGATGTCAAGTTCGAGTACGGCCTCCGCCTGCAGGACCCGCTCCTCGCCGTCGGAATCGGGCTGGATTTCGAGTGTGGTCTGGCCGAGTGTGCTTTCGATCCGCGGGATCATCTCGGAGATGCAGCCCTGGCATTCCACTTCTGCCTGGAACGGGAGCGCCTGCTCCACCCACTGCAGCGGGTGATCCTCCTCGCCGTCGCTGTACAGACAGAAGACAAAGAGTTCTCCCTGCGCACTGACCCGCCCCTCCTCAGAGCGGAGATCGAGACCGCGCACTTCCAGATCCTGCCAGAGAATCTCGTGCAATTCCGGCTTGCCGGACGGAATCGTAAGCTCCTTTTTGACACGCAGCACATCTTTTTTCTGCACTGCAAGCTCAACCACGCGGTATTCCTGCCTTTTTACCGCGACGTCGCTCTCCCCGCGGATTTCCATCGGCACGGCAAGGTCGCACAGTTCCTCGATCCACGCGTGCAGCGTGACGATCGCGCGCACGCCCAGCTTCCGCGAGTTGATGAGATGCAGGTTCAGATCTTCCACTTCCCAGGTGATGCAGACCTTGTCGCCCCCTGTCAGACCATCGAGATGGATCGTCTCGTCGATCGGAAGCTCGCCGGAGAGCTGGCAGATCCGGCGCCGTTCGCCATCGGAGACGTACAGCAGATGAAAGGTGAGGCCGCCGAATACACGCGCTTTTCCTTCCGAAATCTGCACATCCCCGATCGTCACCTCGCCTTTTTTCTGAATCATCCGCCCCACATCGGGCCGTGCGTCCGGCACATTGTAGTCCTCATCAAACGTAATCTGTGACACCGCTTCGCTTTTTCTGCTGATCTGATGCAGAATCTTTTTTACAAAATCCATAAGGCTCCTCCCACTCTAATCCTCAAATACGACTGAGATTCCCGCCGCCGCTTTCGTTTTCAGCACGACGTAAGGGCAGGAGGCGGCGCCTTTCTGCTCCTCCTTTGCGGCAGGTCCGACGAGTTTTGTCCGCACGAAAACGGCGTTTTCCGATTTCGATACTTCTTCGATCTGTATGGAAAAGCCTCCGCTTTTCTGCTTTCCGTAGCCGCGCAGTATGTAGAGATCGTCCCCGCTCTCGTACGCCATCTGGAACGCGGATTCTTTTTTCCTGCGCAAAATCTGATCGATTTCCGGCGGAAAATCGCCCGGCTTTACAATTGCATACGACAGTTCTTTCCGCTCGCCCTCGCTCACATCTGTGATCCGGCACGATGCCAGGAGCATCAGGATCACCGCCGCCAGAAGAACTCTTCCCCGTCTCTTTTTCTTCATCATTCCAAACGCCGCTTCCTGCTCTTTCTATCCATTGTATGACGGGCCACCGTCTTCTATGACGCAAAATCTTTTTCCGAAAAAGACGAAAGTTATTGCAACCCGCCCCATATATGACGTATACTGAAAAGTACGCAATAACTGAATATCACTATTTTACCAAGAGGAGAAAAAGATTCATGATTCGTTTTATTCTGGTCATTCTGACCGCTTTTCTGTATCTGATTCTGTCGATCCCGGTGCTTCTTGTTCTGCTTCTGATCCGGAAGAAAAAGCCGGAGGTCTGTGACAAGGTAAGCCGTGCGCTGATCCGCTGGATTTTCCGCGTGATTCTGTTTTTTTCCGGCACGAAGATCACCGTAAAAGGTCAGGAAAATATTCCGAAGGATCGGGCTGTTCTATACATCGGCAATCACCGCAGCTATTTCGATATCCTTGTAACCTATACAACGGTTCCGGGTTCCTGCGGATTTGTCGCCAAAAAAGAACTTTCACGCATTCCGCTGTTAAAGAACTGGATGGAACTCATCCACTGCCTGTTTCTCGACCGTTCCGACATCAAGCAGGGTCTGCAGATGATTCTCTCCGGATGTGAGGAGATCAAGAGCGGCACTTCCATCTGTATCTTCCCGGAGGGTACCCGCGGCAAGACGGAGAGCGAGCTGGAGCTCGGCGAGTTCCACAACGGTTCATTCAAGATGGCAACGAAAACCGGCTGCCCGATCATTCCGCTTTCGATTTCCGGATCCAGAGAAATTCTGGAAGCACATTTCCCGAAGATCCGCGGTACCCACGTTACCGTAACGTACGGCAAGCCGATCATTCCGGGCGAGCTTACGAAGGAAGAGAAAAAAGAGATTGGAAATTATACGAAAAACATTCTATTAGAACAATTGAAAGAAAATGCTTGAAAATGCCAGACCCCTGCGATATAATAAATATATAAAAAGAAAGCACCCACTCCAAAGTGGATGCTCTCGAGAAAAGGGTTAAATGTTCTTACGAACACCGCCTATCCCGTTTGCCGACGGGGTAGGCATTTTTATTTTCGCTTATTTCTCTTATCGAGAAAGGTAAGCAACGCAATGATGAAGCCTCCGAAGGAAATCAGTAAAGCTAAGATTCCCAGAAAAACCATAATAATTTCGTATGCTGTCATTTACGCCACCTCCCTTCCTATGTATTCATTAGCTCGGGAGGCTACCACCCTGTCATGGGTACTTTCCAGTTTAAAATTTTATCATAATTTCTGTGCTGTTTCAAGCATCTCCACAATCTTTCCATATTCCATAAAATGCGATGCCTTTACCAGAATCTGATCGCCGTCCTGTAAGAGCTTCGGCAGTTCTGCCATCAGGCTCTCGCGGTCTGCAAAGTGGCGTACCTCAAGCTTCGAATCAGCCTCTTTTGCCGCTTTTGCAAGATGCTCGCAGAGCGGTCCCGCACAGTAGAGGGCGTCAATGCCGCAGGTTCCGGCGTGTGTGCCGACTTCGGCGTGAAGTGCTGCCCCATCGGTTCCAAGCTCGCCCATATCGCCGAGTACAGCCACTTTTCTTCCCTTCGCCTCTTTCAGAACATCGAGAGATGCCTTCATCGAAACCGGGTTTGCGTTGTAGCAGTCATCGACAACGGTGTATTTTCCTGTCTCGATGATGTGGAATCTTCCGCTCACCGACTGCAGTGTCTCGATTCCCTGTTTGATCTGCTCCAGCGTCAGCCCGTACGTGCATCCGACTGCAGTTCCGGCCAGCGCATTGTAAACCATATGGCGTCCCGGAATCGGAATCAGTGCAGAAAAGCTCCCCTGCGGGGTATGAATCCGGCAGGAAATGCCGCGGAAGCCCTGGCTCTCGATCTCATCGGCATAATATTCGTTCTTTTCATCCAATCCGAAATGAACCGGCTTGATGCTGTGAACCGTTCCAACAGTAGACAGCTTATCATCGTCCCCATTGATGATAATGTGCCCGTTCTCACGCAGATGATCAAAGATCTCGGTTTTTGCCTGTAAAATACCATCTCGCGTCTTCAGATTTTCCAGATGGCACCAGCCGATATTCGTGATGACTGCAGTCTCCGGGCGCGCGATCTTCGCCAGACGGTGCATCTGGCCGAAATCGTCGATTCCCATCTCGAGAACCGCCATCTCATCCTCCTCGCGCAGGCGGAAAACAGTAAGTGACAGTCCCAGCTCATTGTTAAAGTTCGCATCCGTTTTCAGCACACGGTATTTCTGCGCCAGCACCGACGCGATCGTCTCCTTTGTACTGGTCTTTCCAACACTTCCCGTAATGCCGACAACCGGAATATTGAGCTGCTGCATATAGTATTCTGCCATTGCTTTAATGGCCTCCATGGAATCCTTCACGAGGATATACGGGCATGGCGGTGTTTCAAGTTTCTGCTCGGAAATGACAGCAAGTGCGCCCTGGGAAGCCACGTTCGGGATAAATTTATGGCCGTCCACACGCTCACCCGGAATTGCAACGAAGAGGCTTCCCTCTCCCGCTTTCCGGCTGTCCGTCACGATATCCGTGACTTCCGCTGTTTTCTTTTCTTCCGGTCCGAAGTAGATTCCGCCGCACACCTCTGTGATGTGCGCAAGTGTCATATTTTTCATGCGTTGTTACCTCTTTTTCTGAGCGAAAGCTGGATCAGCAGCTCGCAGAGTTCCGGATAGGAAATGCCGAGTACCTGTGCCTCCTGCGGCAGAAGGCTGGTCGGGGTCATGCCCGGAAGGGTGTTTGCCTCGAGGCAGTACATTCTTCCGTCCTTGCGCATCATAAAGTCGAGACGGCAGTAGTTTTCGATACCGAGAGCGGCAGCGCCGTCCTCTGCGTGCTTCTGCATTTCTTTCGTCTGCTCCTCCGTCAGTACGGCCGGGCAGGTATCAACAGTAGCTCCGGCTTTGTATTTGTTCGTGTAATCATAGAAGCCTTCGATCGGTGCAATCTCGATGATCGGGTAAGCCTTTCCGTCTACCACGCCAACGGAGAACTCTCTTCCCTCGATATACTCCTCAACGACAACCTCCGGTTCGTAGGAGAAAGCATCCTTCATAGCCTGCCAGTATTCTTCGTTCGTGTGTGCAATATAGACACCGACACTGGAACCGCCGCAGCACGGTTTTACGACAACCGGAAGCTCCAGGCCAAAGCCGGACAAAGGCTCGCTCTCCTGGCCTTTTTTCAGGGTCACGCCGTTCGGGGTCGGCACATGGTGTGCACGGAAGAACTGTTTTGTGATGGATTTGTCCATTGCGAGGGCGCTGCTTAAATAGCCCGTTCCGGTATACGGAATGCCGAGCAGATCGAACGTAGCCTGTACCTTTCCGTCCTCTCCGTTTGCGCCATGCAGGGCAAGGAAAACAACATCCGCTGCCTCGCAGAGTTCCAGTACGTTCGGTCCGAAAAATCTGCGGCGGGATTCGATCATTTCGTTTAATCCTGCATCAAAGCTGTGCATATATTCTGCTGCTTTGTCTATATCGTACGCCTCCTCTGCAAATACATCTTCCAGGTTCCCCTTCACATCGATACCGCAGAAAACGTCTACCAGAACTGCCTGATGGTTTTTCTCGCGGAGTGCCTTGCAGACCATAGTTCCCGATGTAATGGATACCGAACGTTCCGTGCTGGTTCCTCCAGCTAATACTACTATTTTCATCTATCAAAATCTCCTTTATTTGATGTGCTTCTGCTGTGATGCTTAAGCGTTTTTCCTACAGGCTGTTTTTCTGTGTAGGCTGCGGCCCGGTTACATCATCCAGGCTATAGTATACGATAACCGGGTCACCAATTTCAATAGCATTGAACACTTTTTCTGCTTCTGTGTATGGGGTATTCACACATCCGTGGGATCCGTTCGTCAGATAGATGTCCCCGCCGTACTCGGTACGCCAGCTCGCATCGTGGATTCCGACGTCGCCGTTAAATGGAAGCCAGAACATGACATGGCTCGGATAGAGCTTGAAATCACAGTCACTTTTCTTCGCATCCACCGCCCAGACGCTGCCCGCCGGTGTATCATAGCCCGTCGCATGATTGCCGGTTGTGACCGGTGTTTCCGTCACCAGAACGCCATCCTTGTAGCACCACATTTTCTGCTGGGAAATGCACACCTCGACGTATGTATTTCCGATATCATTTGCCGAGCGGTCATTGGCCGTATAGAGGTAAACCGGGTCGAGATTTCCCTGTGTTTCGTCCTCGATCGCCTGCAGAAGTGCCTGCATTGTCTCCTCCTTGTCGATGCACCAGCCGTAATCGCCGCCCGCATTCAGGTTAATGGTCGCGCCAAGACTCGTTTTGAAGGTATGCGCCAGCCCGAAGGTGTCCGTCTCATACGCCATATGGCGCACAAAAGCTGCCGCTTCGTCCTGCGAAATCGTGTAGGTTCCATCCTCCCCCTGTACGAGCCAGCTCTGTAAGGTCGCCCGGTCTATGGCATAGCTGTTTTCACCGATTGCATACGTGATCCGCGCCGCTGTCAGGTGGTTCAGTTCCGCCATTTCCCCATTCAGTGCTTCATCATCCTGCGTAATGCCCGGTTTCCGGTAAACATCTTTTTCTTCCAGATCCACGCTCGCCGCTCCGGCATCCAGCGCCTCGATGACAGCCTGCTCCGCCTTCTCATAGTCCACCTGCTCGCCCTCTGTTTCCGGCACAATGACGTACGAGGTTCCGTCATCCGTCAGATACGCATCCGTCGGCGCTTCCTGCTGTTCTTCCTGAAACCCTTCCATCGTCTGCAGTTTTTCCTGCACCATTTCTTTGTCATAGACAGAGTCCGCCGCCACCTGGTTTTCTTTCTCTTTCCAATAGAATGCAGGCCATGCAAGAGTATTCTGGGACTCCAGCAGTTTTTCCACCGCGTGGTCGTCCACATACGTGAGGCCGATCTCCGTGCCGCTTAATGTCTCTGTTTTTCCACCGCGCTCGGTAATGCTGAGTGTATAATCCACAATGTGCTTCTGAATTTCCTCTTTGACCTGCTCTGCGGTCAGCCCTGCGCAGTTCAGTCCGTTGATCGCGGTTTTCGGGAAAAAGTGGGATGCATAGTAATGCCCCACGCCCGCGTAACCGCCTGCGGCCGCAAGGAGTATGAGTCCTGCGGCAATTCCTATTACTTTCTTTTTCATGTTTTTCCTTTCTGTCCCATAGAAAATTTCTTTTTAACTTTCTGATAGAAAAAAGCCGGAACTCCCACACCAGAGTTCACAAAAACTGTGTCCCCCGGGAGAATCCGGCTTTTGTATTTTTACTTATCTGTTATTTGCTTTCCAGAATCTTATCCACGCTGACCAGTTTGACACTCAGCACGAATACCTGACCTGCGATTTCCAGCTCTTCCGGTGTCGGGAAGGACGGTGCAATACGGATGTTGGAATCCTGCGGATCGTTGTGATATGGATACGTTGCGCCCGCGCCTGTCATGGTAAGACCGGCCTCTTTTGCTTTTGCAACGATCTTCTTTGCACATCCCTCCATCGCATCGAAGGAGATGAAGTATCCACCGTTCGGTTTTGTCCAGGAAGCGATGTCAAGGCCGCTCAGCTCCTGATCCATTACCTGCAGAATTGCCTCGAATTTCGGTCTTAAGATCTCAGCATGCTTTTTCATCTGATTCATCACGCCGTCCAGGTTCTGGAAGAATTTTACATGGCGCAGCTGATTCAGTTTATCATGACCGATGATCTGGAAGTTCATGTACTCCTGTGCCTCTTTGAGGTTTGCCTCAGAAGAAATGAGAGCTGCAATTCCGGCTCCCGGATAGCTTACTTTCGAGGTGGATACGAACTCATAGACCATATCCGGATTTCCGGCTTTCTCGCACTCCTCGATGATGTTCAGCAGGTGATCCTGTCTGTCATCATACAGGTGATGGATGATATATGCATTATCCCAGAAAATACGGAAGTCTTTGGCTGCCGGTTTCAGGTTTGCAAATCTTCTGACGGTCTCATCGGAGTAGGTGTAGCCCTGCGGGTTGGAGTATTTCGGTACACACCAGATTCCCTTGATGGCGTCATCTTCTGCAACGAGTTTTTCTACCATGTCCATGTCCGGTCCTTCTGGCATCATCGGAACATTGATCATCTCAACGCCGAAGTACTCGGTTACACCGAAGTGACGGTCATAGCCCGGTACCGGACAGAGGAATTTTACTTTGTCCAGCTTGTTCCACGGAGTGCAGCCTGCAACGCCCTTCAGGAACGAACGTGCTACGGTATCAAACATAATGGTAAGGCTGGCGTTTCCGTAAACGATGACGTTTTCCGCCGGAACCTCACAGATATCTCCGATCAGTTTTCTTGCTTCCGGAATACCGGTCAGCACGCCGTAGTTCCGGCAGTCGGTTCCATCTTCTGCGAAGGTGTCTTCATTTTTCGAGAGAACGGTAAGCATTCCTTCCGTGAGATCTAACTGGGCTGCTGCAGGTTTTCCTCTGGAAATATTCAGATTGAGGCCTTTTGCTTTTACATCTGCAAATTCCTGCTCCAGTCTGGCTTTCTCGGCAACTAATTCTTCTTTGGTCCATTCGATATACGGTTTCATGAAATGTCCTCCCTTGTACTTTCCTTACCCGTTTTTCAGGTTTCTTGCTCAACTAAAGACCATTTTACCAGATCATGAGTTTCTGTCAAGGAGAACTTGCATGTTTTATGCACTTTTCGGCATTTTATCCCACTTTTTGCAGTTTTATACTTCATTTCCTGCAATTCAGCCAAATGTTTTTCGTATGACGGACATACGTCCGCTGCCAAAAGATGTTTTAAACGTTGTCAGACTGCCATCTTCCCGATGCACCGCACGGCAGAACAAGGCCGGTCGACTTGACCGGAAGGCCGATTTCCTGTGCTTCTACGTGGCCTTTGTACTGTTTTAATTCCAGGGAAATCATGTACGTCAGGACAGCCGGTGCAAGTCCTGTCGTGTAAGAATTCACAAGGAAGAACAGCGGGTCATCGCTTAAGAGCTGCGTGCAGAGCTTGATGAACGGATGAATCGACTCCTCGATTTTCCAGATCTCGCCCTTTGGTCCTCTTCCGTAGGACGGCGGGTCCATGATGATCGCGTCGTAGTGGTTACCTCTGCGGATCTCGCGCTCGACAAATTTGGTGCAGTCATCCACAAGCCAGCGGATCGGCTTGTCCGAAAGGCCGGACACGGCAGCGTTCTCTTTTGCCCAGTTGACCATGCCTTTGGATGCATCGACATGTGTGACGCTTGCGCCTGCTGCGGCCGCTGCGAGCGTTGCGCCTCCCGTGTAGGCGAACAGGTTCAGCACTTTAATCGGGCGGTTGGCACGGCGGATCAGATCGCCGAACCAGTCCCAGTTCGTTGCCTGCTCCGGGAAAAGGCCGGTGTGTTTGAAGCTGAACGGTTTCAGGCGGAAGGTCAGGTCTTTATAGTTGATCTCCCACTGCTCCGGCAGATGGAAAAACTCCCATTCTCCGCCGCCCTTGCTGCTTCTGTGATAATGACCGTTTTTCTTTTTCCAGCCCGGATTTTCTTTTTTCGTGTTCCAGATGACCTGCGGGTCTGGTCTTACCAGAAGGTAATCTCCCCACCGCTCCAGTTTTTCTCCGCCGGACGTATCCAGCACTTCATAATCTTTCCATCCATCTGCTATCCACATTTTATTGGTTTCCTTTCTCTTTTATCTCAAAATTTATCGTGTTCTGAATTGTACGTTCCTATGATACCATAAAAGTATTGTTTTTCCAAAACATTTCTTATATCATAGTTCTGGGCATCCGCGCATTTGATCCGGAAATCTGCCCGTGGAAAGGATTTTTCTCATGGAAACCGTACTCTTATATCAGATCAAAGGAACGAAAACAGCTGTGCTTTTAAAGCCGATTCTCTTAAAGCTCGGTATCCGCGTGCGCATTGTGGAACCGGAACAGTATCTCCAGTCGATCGGATTTCTTGCCGGAAATAAAGCATTTGCAGAATCCCCCGAAGCCTATGACGGCGCCGGATTTGATGAACCAATGATGGTCATGGCCGGCTTTTCCGAGCGGAAACTCGATCTTTTTCTCACCGAAATGCGCCGGAAAAAAGTGCCGCCGATCGCCCTCAAAGCCATCGTCACAACGCAGAACCAGGCGTGGAATTCGCTGCAGCTCTACAGAGAATTAAAAGAAGAACACGAAAAAATGAAATCGTACCGGAAATAACTGGTCTGGTCAAAAAATCCGGAATTGGAACTTTTTCTTCATGCCACCACTCCCTATAATAGGGTGCAATCAAGGAACGAAAGTTCCAGATACCAAAGGAGTGCGTTGTTATGAAAAATGAAAAAGTCTGGAAAATCGCAATGACAGGTGTCTTTGCAGCCCTTTCCTACGTTGTCTTCACCTTCCTGCAGTTCAAAATCTGGCTGCCAGGCGGAGATGCCACCTCAATCCATTTCGGAAACGCTGTCTGTGTGCTCGGTGCGCTAATTCTCGGCGGTGTTTACGGCGGAATCGGCGGTGCGATCGGCATGACCATCGGAGATCTTCTCGATCCGGTCTATGTGGTATACGCACCAAAGACCTTCATCTTAAAATTCTGCATCGGCCTCATCGCAGGACTGATCGCACACAAAATCGGTAAAATCAACGAGCAGACCGATCAGAAACAGATCTTCAAATGGGCACTGCTTGCAGCCATCGGCGGACTTCTGTTCAATGTGATCTTCGATCCGCTCATCGGTTACTTCTACAAACTGGTTCTTCTTGGAAAACCGGCAGCAGAGGTTACCTTAAGCTGGAACGTAGCGGCAACTTCCATCAACGCCGTACTTTCCACCATCGCTTCCGTTGTCATCTACATGGCACTGCGTCCGGCTCTTCAGAAATCCGGACTGTTTAGCCAGGTAAAGGCAGCAGCGAAATAAAAAAACAAATTTCATTTACGCGATATCCAAAAAAGTCACCATGTTCTATTTCGAACCGGTGACTTTTTTCATGCATTTCTTTTTATTTTTCAGCGGTGGCTGCTGCCTCTTTTTCCTCGTGCTTCGGGGTCAGCTTCTCGTTGATGAATCCATTTTCTTTCATCTTCTCTTACTCCTCATTTTTTGTTTTTTCTCCGGCGAACCACGCTTTTTCAATCATTTCCAGTTCCCGTATATCAATACAGTTGGGAATGCTTCCTTCTCTTACCGCCTTCTGGCACTCTTTGAGATCCATCCAGCGGACTGCTTCTACTTCCGACTCCTGTAGATGCAGTTTTTCCGCCTCGACCGGCTTCGTGTAAAGATACACGGCGCTGACCTCATGATCGTGGAACGGTTTTCCGTAAAAAACACCGTGTGATACTTTTTCCAGCAGGCCAAGATCCCTCAGCTCCTCTGCCTCTGCGTGGATGCCGAGCTCCTCGCCGATTTCCCGCAGAGCCCCTTCCAAATATGTATCGCCCGCCGAAAGATGGCCGGCGCTTGAAATATCGTAGCAGCCCGGATTCGAATCTTTCCAGGCACTCCTTTTCTGCAGCAGTACCTCACAGCCGCTCTTCTCATTCGCCCGTGCAATCCAGATATGTGCCGTTCCGTGACACCGTCCCTCACTGTGCGCCACGCCGCGTTCTACGATGGTTCCGGTCGGCGTGCCGTCGCCTGAGCGCTCCTCAAAAAGTTCCATCTGTTTTCCGTTCAGCACCGCTTCTGCGAGCGTGTCGCCCACATACCGCAGCTTCAGGGAGAAAAACGGCTCGTCTTCATTCAGAAGGCGGAAAAAGATTTTGTCTCCCTCCCACAGATTCAGGTGCAGGACGTCCTCTTTTTTCACCCAGGCGAGTTCGCCCTCATCACATGCAGTCGGTTCTCCCGTGAATCCGTCTGCCGTGTAGAGACACATATACTCCATGTACTCCACCGTTTTGCTGTTTTCTGCCTCTGTCACAAAGGTAACGAGACCGCGGAAACGCCAGCTCGTCAGCGTGTAGCCGGTTTCCTCTTTTACTTCACGCAGCAGGCATTCCTCCGGGCTTTCGCCAAGTTCCGCATGGCCGCCGACGCCGATCCACTTGTCCTTGTTGACATCGTTCTTTTTCACCGTGCGGTGCATCATCAGATAGCTGTCATCCTTTTCGATGTAGCACAGCGTTGTCATGCAGCCTCTGCCTCTTTCTTCTGTTTTTTCCTCCATCTTTGACTCCCTCCGTCGTGTGCCGGACTTCTTTCCGCTTCTTTTGTTTTTCAGGAAAAATGTATTTCTGCACACACCTTTTTCTCGTTTTCTATTCTACCATACTTTTTCAGAATTCCAGCAACAAATTTCTATCTTTTTGCAGATCTTTCACGAAAAATGTAACGACCATTCCGCATCTTCTTGACTCTCACACAGTACTGTGTTAAAGTGTCTGTAATTGATGTTTTGTCACCCGTAAACAACGTTTCTTATCATTTCTTACATTTGAGGTTTTCATGATGGAAAAACAGACGATAGTTGTGAAAGTCGGCACCAGCTCCCTGACACTCTCAGACGGAACCATGGATGCTGAAAAAATACGGAACATTACGACCCAGCTTGCCGCGCTGCAGACGGCAGGCCACCATGTGATTCTCGTTTCCTCCGGTGCGATCGCCGCAGGCTTTTCCCGTCTCGGCTTTAAAAAACGGCCGACGAAAATTGCCGATAAACAGGCTGCCGCTGCTGTCGGCCAGGGCCTTCTGATGGAGGAATACACGAAAAATCTGATGGCGTACCAGATTCCGTGCGCGCAGATTCTTTTGAACCGCAGTGACTTTGAGGACCGCCGCCGCTATAAAAACATCTTTGGCTCCCTCTCCGTCCTGCTCGGGCGCGGTGCGATTCCGATCATCAATGAGAACGATACGATCGCGATTGAGGAGCTGAAGGTCGGCGACAACGACACGCTCTCTGCCCAGGTGGCTGCGATGCTGCATGCATCGCTTCTGATTCTGCTGACCGATATCGACGGGCTCTACACTGCCAATCCAAAGAGTGACCCGAATGCGCGCCATATCGACGTGGTAAATGAGATCACGCCGGAGCTCACTGCTGCGGCAGGCGGTGCGGGATCGGGCAACGGAACGGGAGGCATGACAACGAAGCTCTCCGCCGCTTCGCTTGCCACAAGAGCCGGTGTGCCGGTTCTGATCTGCTCCTCGGCGGAGGAAAACAACATTGTGCGTGCGGTGAAAGGAACCGCAAAAGGAACGTACTTTACCGCCAGCGGCCACAACATGAAAACGCGTCTGCAGTGGATGGCATTCTATGCGCCGAGTGCGGGCAACCTCTACGTCGATGAGGGTGCCGCAGAAGCACTTGCTGTTCAGGCAAAGAGCCTGCTTCCCAAAGGCATCGTGGCAGTCGAAGGCGATTTTAAGAAAGGCGATGTCGTCAGCGTCTTCCGGCGCGGCAGCCATGAATATCTCGGAAAGGGCATTGTCAACTATGACCGGCCGGATCTGCAGAAAATCATGAACGAAAGCACCAGCCACACGGAAGCAATCAACCGCGATAACTGGATCGGCGCGGAATAAATGGTGCCGAATAAAGCATTCTTTTGTTTACGAAAATTCCCCTCCGTGTTATAATATTTGTATTCAGCCGGCTGCAGGTTTTTCTTTCAGCGAGGAAAGGAAGCTGCATCCGGTTTTCCATGTGCTTTTGGTTTTACTTCGAGAGCACAGCAAACACAAAGGAGGGTTTTTACCAATGAAATACGATTTTACATCTCTGATGAACCGCAGCGGCCACGATTCGATCGCTGTCGATCAGATCCCGATTCCGGGTGCGGAAGTCAAAGAGGGCTTCTCCCGCATCCCGATGTGGGTGGCCGACATGAACTTCCCGTCTCTTCCGACCATTCAGGAAGCAATTCACGCGAGAGTCAACGAACCGCATTTTGGCTACTTTAATCTGCCGGATGCATATTTTGACAGCATCATCCGCTGGCAGAAAGAGCGCAACGGTGTGGAAGATCTGCCGCGTGAGGCGATCGGCTATGAGAACGGCGTGCTCGGCTGTGTTGCTTCGGCTGCTGCCGCTTTTACATCCCCGGGCGAATCCATTCTTCTGCATTCCCCGACATACATCGGTTTTACCGGTGTTCTTGAGAACTGCGGACGCAATATCGTTCTCTCCGATCTTGTTCAGGATGAGAACGGCGTATGGCGTATGGACTACGCTGATATGGACCGCAAGTTAAAAGAACACAACATTCATTTCGCGATTTTCTGCTCTCCGCACAACCCGACAGGCCGTGTCTGGGAGCGCGAGGAAATTGAAAAGGCGATGGAAATTTACAAAGCAAATGAATGCGTTGTCATCTCCGATGAGATCTGGTCTGACCTGACACTGCCGGGCTTCAAACATATCCCGACGCAGTCCGTTTCGAAGGATGCACGCGAGCGCACCATCGCACTTTATGCACCGTCCAAGACCTTTAACCTGGCTGGCCTTGTAGGCTCCTACCACATCATCTACAACCGCATGCTGCGCGACCGTGTGGAGAAGGCTTCGTCCCTTTCTCACTACAATTCTCCGAACGTACTCTCTGTTCATGCGCTGATCGGCGCTTACCGTCCGGAGGGATACCAGTGGGTGGATGAACTGCGCGAAGTGCTGAAATCGAATGCGGATTATGCGTACAACTACATTCTCGAGCATTTCAAGGGCGTGAAGCTTTCCAAACCAGAAGGAACGTACATGCTGTACCTCGACTGCGAGGAGTGGTGCAAGGAGCATGATACCGATATGGATACACTGCTGAAAGCCGGTGTTGCTGTCGGCGTGATCTGGCAGGACGGACGGCCGTTCCACAGACCGTATGCGATCCGCCTGAATCTGGCACTGCCGCATGTGCTTGTGAAAGAGGCATTTGACCGTATGGATAAGTATGTATTCAATGCGAAATAATTGTATTTTCTAATTTTATAAGCCAAACATAATGAAAGACCGAAACGGACATTTTCCTCTGCCGTTCCGGTCTTTCGCTGTTTTGTGCATCCTGTTTTTTCAGTTTTGCTCCAGCTCCCGCTGTGCCAGCATCTCTTCCACGTTGATGCCGTACTTCTTTAAATTGACGCGGCCGTTTTCCAGCACAATGCCGTCTGCCTCCAGCATATCCGCCTGTTTCCCGGCGCCGCCGAAGACAAATTCCGCGGCCAGTTCGCCTTTGGAGTTTACCACACGGTAGCATGGAATGTGCTCCGGATCTGTGTTTTTATGTAAGGCGTTTCCCACGGCACGCGCCATCTTCGGCTCGCCTGCAAGCGCTGCTATCTGGCCGTATGTCGCCACTTTTCCGCGCGGAATCTGCTTTACCGCCTCATAGATTCTTTTGGTCGGGCTGTCCGTGATGATGTCGTAGCTCTCGGCGATCATGGTACGCACAGCGTCATCGGGTACGGTTCCGTCGAGGAGAATCGTGTTCCAATGTTCTTTGTTCTGATGATATCCCGGGATAACTGACGCGAATGCATCGCGCCAGTAGTCCCGCCATTCCGGGTTTGCTTTTACATTCAGCTGAATGATTCCGTCCTTTTCATAGACCCACAGAAATGCCTTTTTGCTTCCTTTCACGCGGATGAGCTGCCAGTTGTCATCGTGGAACGGTGCTTCCTGATATGTGTCCGGGAAGGAAAGGCCATAGGATAGCGCTTCTTCTCTTGTCTTCATTGCAGACTTCCTTTCTTCCTGTCGCGGGTGTTTTGATGTTTTTTCCGCAAAACACCCGCTTTTTTCTGTATTCGTCCTGCCGCTGCGATTCTGCTTTTTTCTGCGGCATTTTTCTTTATTATATCAGTCCGCCTGCTTCTGCGCAATTTTTCACCTGCTATTTTTTCATCTTCGGCTGGAAAATCCAGCTTGCAAGATACGCGAAAATCAACGCCGCTGATGTTCCGACAGCCCCCGCCTTTAATCCGCCCTGGAACAATCCTAAAAATCCGCTTTCTTTTACGGCATCTTTTACTCCCTGAAACAAAAGATGCCCGAACCCGAGCAGCGGCACCGACGCGCCTGCCCCGGCGTATTCTGCAAATGGATCGTAGAGTCCCAGAAAGCTCAACACCGCGCCCGTGCACACAAGCGTTACCATAATTCTTCCCGGCAGCATTTTCGTGCGGTCGAGCAGAATCTGGCACAGGGCACAAATGAGGCCGCCGACCCAGAAGGCATTGAAATATTCCATGAACGTTCCCATTTTACACATCCTCCTCCCTCTCGATTACAACCGCCTGTGCAATACCAGGCACGCTGCTGCCCTCCTGAAAGCTGACCTTCGACATCAGCGCACCAGTCGGTACAAACAGAATCCTCTTCCACTCTCCGTTTTCCAGCTTCGGCAGCAGATACTCCGCCAGCACCGATGCCGCACAGCCGCAGCCGCTTCCGCCCGCACCGGTGTCCTGTTTTGCCGGATCGAAGATCAGCATGCCGCAGTCACTGTGCTGTTCCGAGATATCGTATCCTTTTTTCTTCAGCAGCTCCAGCAGAATTTCCCGCCCCACAACGCCGAGATCTCCCGTCACAATGCGGTCGTAATCGGCCGGTTCCCGGTTGAAATCGACGAGGTTCTGTGCAATCGTATCGCACGCAGCGGGGGCCATGCAGGCGCCCATGTTCTGGTTGTCTTTCAGCCCGTAATCAATGATTTTTCCCGTCGTAGCGCCCGTGATTTTCACTCTGCTCTTCGTTTTTCCAAGCACACACGCGCCGCTTCCCGTCACCGTCCAGCTCGCGGACGGCGGGCGCTGGTTTCCGTAGGCGAGCGGAAAACGGAACTCCTTCTCCGCCGTTCCAAAATGGCTCGATGTCACCGCCAGCACCCGGTCACCGTATCCTCCTGCGACTGCCATCGCGCCAAGCGAAAGCGCCTCTCCCATCGTCGAGCAGGCACCGAACAGGCCGTAGAGCGGGCAGTTCAGATCCACCAGGCCGAACGATGATGCGATTGACTGTGCCAGAAGATCGCCCGCAAAAATCATGCGGATCTGCTCTGGCCTCACATTGGCTTTCTGCATTGCCAGCTTCGCGGTGGCAAGCTGCAGTTCACTCTCGCCCTCCTCCCAGCTCTCCTGCCCGCACATCGGGTCCGAAAGCGTGTGCGAAAAGTATTCGCCCAGCGGTCCATCCTTTTCCTTTTCTCCTACAATCGCCGCGCTGCCCTCGATATAGACGGCTTTGGCAAACGAGATGCTCTGCTTTCCTGTCATCTGTCTCATCGGCAAATTCCTCCGTTTTCTTATTTTGCGTCTTACCATTTCTGACCTTCAGTATTTCCGTTTTTTCCATTCTTACGCATGATTTTCCTGTTTTAGGGAACTCTGTACGCTGTAGCACAAAAATCCTGTTTCAGAAACTTTTAGAGGAATCTTTTTCATGAGTGAAATGCTGTATCTTCAGACGGAGCGGAATATCAAAATCACCAGTCCCGTCGTGACGCTCGGCGATGTGGCGCAGCTTTCCTGTTCAGACGGCGCTGTCCTTGCCCGCAATCAGGTCCGCCGCGTGGCGCATCTTCCCGATGACGGATACGGGCGCTACGTCTGCTCCGCCTCCACCCTCGTCCGCCTCGTCACGGAGGCCGAGGAGCACGTCGATGTCACCCACATCGGCGAGCCGAATTTTATTTTAACGTACGAGGATCCGCGTCAGAAAAACACCTGGATCAGCTGGTGCAAAACGATTCTGGTCGGCATCCTTACGTTTATCGGAACTGCGTTTTCCATTATGACCTTCCACACCGACATCGGCGTCCGCGAGCTGTTTTTGGATGTTTACACCCGTTTTCTCCCGCAGATGACGCCCGGATTTTCGGTGCTGGAAATTTCATATTCCATCGGCATCGGCCTTGGCGTCGTGCTCTATTTCAACCATTTCGGACGGCGGAAATTCACGCAGGACCCGACGCCGCTCGAGGTGGAAATGCGGGTCTACGAGGATGATATCGATACGACCATTATCGAACAGAACGACCGCTCCGGTAAAGGAAAGGAGGCTTTTCATGCGAATCCTGCCAGAGATCCTGCTGATCACAGCCGGTCTTAGCCTTGGCTTTTTCATCGCGAGCGGCCTTGTCGCGCTTGTGATCGGCCTTGGCATCGTGACACGGTACGCCGGCATCACAAAGACAGCAGAGAGCCTGCGTTTTTACGAATGCTGCTGTATGGCCGGGGCGCTGTTCGGCGATCTTTTCTCGCTTGGCACCTTCTCGTTTTCCCTGCCCTCCTGGACGGCCGGTGTGTTCTGGCTTTTTGCGGGCATTTATCTGGGAAGCTGGATCATCGCGCTCGGCGAAGTCGTCAACCTGTTTTCGATCCTCTGCCGCCGGATCGGACTGACGCGCGGACTGCCGTTTGTAATTCTCTGCATGGCGGCAGGGAAAATCGCGGGCTCTCTCTATTATTTTGCAAGTGGATTTCAATAAGAACTGGAGGTAAGATGTGATGCAGAGTTTAAAAAATGAACGGGCAAAAAAAGAATACGAACAGTTTGTCAAAGAGGTGACGCCAAAGCAGAATCTCTTCTGCAATATGGCAAAAGCCTTTATCGTCGGCGGTCTGATCTGTGTCGTGGGGCAGATTCTGCTCCATATCGGCAAAACGCAGTTCTCGCTCAGCAAAGATGACGCCGGCTCCTGGTGCTCGCTGATTCTGATCCTTAGCAGTGTGATTTTAACCGGCCTCAACATCTATCAGAAAATCGTCACCTTTGCCGGCTGCGGTGCGCTCGTCCCGATCACCGGCTTTGCCAACTCGGTTGCAGCTCCTGCGATTGAATATAAAAAAGAAGGACAGGTCTTCGGCATCGGTGCGAAAATTTTCACCATCGCCGGACCTGTCATTCTGTACGGTGTCTTTGCAAGCTGGCTGCTCGGCTTTCTCTATTGGCTGTGGACCGCTGCCGGGAACTGGTTTTAAATCAGTTCCGCAGCGCTTCCGCCTCTTCTTTTGTGCAGCCCTCGCGGCTGTAACGGGCTTTTTCATAGCCGTCGTGCAGCCGTCTCATGCCGTCGCCGGAAAGCTCGTTTCTCTCTTCCAGCTCCGCCGGGGTTTCGGCTCCGGTCGGCTGGTATTTTCCGGCTTTTTTGATCGTTTTTTTATACTTCCGGCGGATACGCATATTCGGGGAGAGATAGCCCTCTTTCTTTTCCCGCCGCCACGGCAGATTTTCCCGTTCGTCGTTTCCCTGATGCAGGAAGAGAACTTCGTCCTCCTCATCCTCTGAGAAGGCTTTTCCCGCATTTTTTACGCTCTGGTAAATCGCCCGCAGAACCGCGGTTCCGACGGCAACCATCACAAGATACATGACCGCCGTAAAAAGATTCTGGATCCACTGCGGCATCGGTTTGTACTCTTTGTCCCCCAGCATATCGGACAGATCGGCCTGCTCCATGCCCTGCGGCGCCTCGGCCTCCGGTGTTTCGATCGTAAGATCGCTTTCCAGCTCTTTCGGCTCATATCCTGCGATCGCCTCCGCAATCGGATCCTTTCCGTAGAGCGCCGATGGGAGCACGAACAGTACCAGAAGGAGTACTGCAATTTTCAGGATCAGTTTTTCCGTCCGCTGCATCGTCTCCACCGGGAGATTGGCGATTTTCTGATGGTCACGGATGAACCCGTGCATGCCGTCGAGGTACTGGCAGAAGAAGCACAGGAATACATCTGCAAAGAAAAACCAGTAGATCAGATGCCAGTAGAACGGCATTTTCATCAGCACACCGATCACATACTGTATCATAAACCAGAGAAAATGAAGGGGCTTTGGCTCATCGAGGAGCGTCGGGATCTCCCACGCTTCCATATCTGCCAGCGGCATTGAGCCGGCCGGCAGTTCCTGCGCTGCTTTCTTTAACTGGCCTTTGCGGATTCTGACATAGCCGCGGATCAGGAAAATCACAGCGGCCATAAGACCCGTCATCACGCCGGAAAGGCTCTCCAGAAATGCAGGAGAAATACCGTTCTCAAACTTGTTTTTTCCATCGTTTGCCGCCGCAGCCGCTTCAATTACCGCTGCCGCCTGCACACTGAACAGGGAACAGAAAAATTTCGCTGCCAGATACGTCACCGCGCAGACCGCAATTCCGCCAAGCAGAAACTGCCAGAGTGCTTTCGTTTTCCGGATCAGAATCCAGCTTGCGGCGGCCGGAATCAGCATCAATAAGGATATGGCGCAGAAATACATCGCCTCCCTTCCCGTCAGCTCCAGAAAACCGGCGGCAAAGCCATAGATGCCGGCGAATAAAAGCCAGACATGAAGCCAGGTCAGCGGGATCTGTACCAGTGTCTTTTTTATTTCCATGGTTTCACCTCCCAGCCGATTGCGGTGTACGCACGGTTCTGCTCCGACGGAACTTCTTCGCCCGGCAGATACGGAATCACCCACAGAACCTGGTTCTGCGCACCGGAGAGCAGATGAAGCGCCTCACGGACCTCATCGGTTCTGTTTTTGGATACGACAACGTAGGTGTGGCCGGTGAGCTCTTTTTCCGCCTCTTTGTGCAGAAACTCCGCGCTGCCTGTGAGATTGCCCCCAAGCTGCACGCACGCCAGTTTCCGGTTCAGCTCCGCTGTTTTTCCGGCGCCCGCTGCCAGATGGACACGCAGCTCCTCGCCGGTCTCCTCATCTTTCGCATTGCTCTTCACCCACAGATTCATCTTGTTTTTCACCATCCGCGCCGCAAGCGAAGACGTGATGCGGATGCTCTCCTCGACCTGCGCTTCCTCGCGCAGAATGTTGGCGTCCTCGATATCGAGAAGCACCGTAACTTCCACGCTCGTCGTCGCGTCAAACTGATTGACCATCAGATCTCCCATCCGTGCCGACGATTTCCAGTTGATGCGGTTCATCGGGTCTTCTTTCCGGTAATCGCGGATACCGGAAAATTCAAACGGATCCTCGTACAGGCGATTCCGTGACAGAACCATGCCCGACACGGCACGGCAGATCATCTGAATCCGTGCAGTATCGACCTGGCGCGGGTAAACGTACATCTGTGTCTGCTGCGGGTAATCGCTGTAAAGACCCTCCCGGAAAAAAAGATCGTACGCTACGGCATGCGCACCGGTGATCTCGTAGAATCCTCGTTTTTTCGCCTGAAACGGCAGTGTTCTCGTGATCTGCTGATGAAACAGGAACGAAAAGACATCGCGTTTGTAGCTCTGGTCGGTGATGCTCGCGTTTGCTTTTGCCTCGCGGTCGAATTCCAGATTCCGGCTCATCGAAATGCCAAGCTCGAGTGCCGGAATCGGCAGCAGTTTGTCGTTTACGACGACCTCTTTTAACGTACTCTCCTCGCCCTCATAGATCGCAGAATCCTGGAAGCTGACCTGGATTTTCAGATTTTTCTGCCAGTTTTTCTGGTACAGCTTTTTCTGCAGAAACCAGGCAAGCGCCATTCCAAATAGTAATAAAAGAAGCATAGTCCGTTACCTTCCTGACCAGTTTTCGGTCGGCAGACCGATGCGGTTTAAAATTTCCTCGATCACCGATTCTGCGGCTCTTCCGTCGTCTGCGCCGATCTGCATGGTGAGACGGTGTGCGAGTACCGGAACAGCCACGGTCTTGAAGTCCTCCGGCACAACGTAGTTTCGTCCCTGCACCAGCGCGTGGCCCTGTACGGCACGTAAAAATGCGAGTGTTCCACGCGGGCTCACACCGCTTGCAATTTTGCTGTTGACTCTCGTCTCCTGTACGATGCGGACGAGATACTGTACCAGTTCCGGATGCAGATAGACTTCTTTACACGCCTCCTGCAGGGCACGGATTTCTTCTTTTGGGCAGACGGACGACAGCTCGGCGAGCGGCTCCTCGGTCAGAAAACGGGCGATCATCTGTGTCTCTTCCGCCGGGCTTAATGCTTCCATCGAAAGTTTCATTAAAAAACGGTCCATCTGCGCCTCCGGCAGCGGGAAGGTTCCGAGCGTCTCGAGCGGGTTCTGCGTGGCGATGACGAGGAACGGCTCCTCGAGCGGCCGTGTCACACCGTCCACGGTGATCTGGCGCTCAGCCATGCACTCGAGAAGGCTGCTCTGCGTCTTCGGCGTTGCACGGTTGATCTCATCGGCAAGCAGAATGTTGCAGAAGGCAGGGCCTTTCGAAAAGACGAACTCTCCGCTTTTGGCATCAAAATAATTGAGACCGGTGACATCGGACGGCAGTAAGTCCGGTGTGAACTGGATGCGGCCGAACTCTGCCTCGACGGATTTCGCAAGGGATTTCGCCATGACCGTTTTTCCTGTTCCCGGGACATCCTCGAGCAGGATATGACCTTTGGCAACAAGGCAGGTCAGGACAAGCTCGATCGTGCGCTCGTTTCCGATCATGACCTTTGCGATATTTTCTTTTAATTGCTGCAATACATTATTTTCCATGTTTTGCTTCCTCCAATAGTAAGATTTAATAAAAAAATCCACCCCTCGCTGCTCTGTTTTGTAAGAACAGCACGATAAATTTATTTTACAGCACATATTTTCGGAAGACAAGCAGAAAAAGGACGATGCTGTACATACTTTTCACAGCATCGCCCTTTACGGTTTCTTCTATAAATTAGCTTGTCTCTTACAGTGCTTTCCGGTACAGCGCCTCGATGTCCTGCTGACGGGACACTCTCGGGTTGACGGCGATGTTTCCGCTCTTCATCGCATCTACCGCCATCGGCACGATTTTGCTCTCGATCTCCTCTGCTGTCACTTCTTTTCCCTTTGCCGCCTGGCGGATCGCATCGGTCAGGCTGGCCGGGATTCCGATGGCTGCGGTCAGCTCGCGGATCGCGCCGACCAGCATCATCGGCTCAAATTCATCGGCGTATGCCGGGATTTCGCTGATGTAGTTGTAGATCTTCAGATATCTTCCATGGTCTGCCAGTGCATTGTACTCTGCGATGACCGGAAGCAGAACGGCATTTGCCACGCCGTGCGGCACATCGAAGAAGGCGCTCACAGGATGACTCATTGCATGGACATTTCCAAGTCTTGCGTAGGAAAATGCAATACCCGCAAACAGCGAACCGGTCAGCATCGCCTCTGCGGCTTCGAGATCGGTTCTGCGCGCCACGAAACGGCGGATATTTTTACCGATCAATTCCATCGCTTTTTCTGCCATGGCATCGGAGAACGGAGATGCGGCTGTGGAAATATAAGCCTCCTCCGCATGGATAAAGGCATCGATACCGCAGGCTGCCGCAACGGATGCCGGAGCGGAAGTTAAAAGTTCCGGATCAAGAATGGCATACTCCGGCAGAAGTTCATAGCTGAATACGGTCAGCTTGTAATCTCTGCTGTGGTCGGTGATCACGGAAAATGCGGTCACCTCGGAGCCGGTTCCCGCAGTCGTCGGAATGGCAATCAGCGGGACAATTTTTCCCGGCACTTTGTGTGCGCCTTCGTATTCCGTGATGCTTCCGCCGTATTTTGCCGTCACACCGACGGCCTTTGCTACATCCATCGGAGAACCGCCGCCGAGTGCTACGAGAAAGTCTGCGCCGGAAGCAAGATAGCTCTCGGTTGCTTTTTCTACTGTCGTCACAGACGGATTCGCCTCAATATCTGTGAAAATATCGGCTGCGATGCCTGCCGCTTTCAGGCTGTCCGCTGCTTTGTCCACAACGCCCATTTTTTTCAAGGTAGGACCGGAAAGAATCATCGCATGGGTTCCGCCCATCTTCTTGGCACACTCCGGCAGTTTGGCAAGCGTTCCTGCTCCGACAATAATATTCTGTGGAATCGAAAATTCGAATGGATTCATCTTATTTTTCCCCTTTCTTTCAGAAAGCGTGCCGAAAATTTTTCTTTCCGACACGCTTTGTTTTATCCTATCTCAGCTTCAGCCAGCCATTTTGGCAAGAACACGGTCGATCGCTGCATCGATAACAACGTCGAGTTCCGCATCGTCTGCCTCCGGCATCAGGGACGCTGCGTCCTCGTCGGAGATCAGCTCGATCAGGCTGCCGAACTTCTCTTTATATTTGAACTTGCAGACTGCAAAAAATACAACACCGAGGAGGCTCCAGCCGCCTACCATCAGCCACTCCTGCCATACCAGTGTTCCGCCGGAACCAGGAATGCAGTAAACAAGCACCATACATCCGGACATCAGAACCGCCATCGTTCCAACAAATTTGTATGCCGGAACACGGTACGGACGCGGCATATCCGGTTCTTTCTTCCGCAGGATCAGGAAGGAAAGAGATACCATACAGTAGGCAAGACAGCATCCAAAGTTACCTGCATCACAGATCCACACCATCATGCCTCGTCCTGCAAACGGAGCCAGCATAGTCAGCGCGCCGATCAGGAACAGGGCGTTGATCGGAGTTTTGTGCTGCGGATGAAGCTTTGCGAACATCGGCGGAATCATGTAGGATTCAGCCATAGAGTACAGAGCACGGGAACCGCCGATCATAAAGGAGTTCCAGGATGTGATGATACCGCACATACCGCCGACGATGATGACTTTTGCCATAACCGCTGTACCGAACGCTTTCGCCATCGCATCTGCTGTGACAAGTCCGGTTCCTGCTTCCGAGCTCAGGATTTCGGACGGGTTCAGCACATAGCCGACAGCCAGGATAACACAGGAATAGAAAACAACAGCGAGTACAACGGAGAGAATCATCATTTTACCGATTTTCTTTAACGGAACGTTGATTTCCTCTGCTGCCTGCGGGATAACGTCAAAGCCGATGAAGAAGAACGGGGTAACAACAGCAACTTTGATGATGTTCTGGAACATCGTTCCGGTGCTCTCGCCGACGAACATCTGTCCCTGCAGATTGCTGGAATCTCCGTTGATCACGGATGCCACAATCAGAAGGATACCAGCGCCGCCGATGATACAGGTAAGGACCGTCTGCAGAACGGCTGCTGTTTTTGCGCCCAGCACATTGATCAGTGTGATGAGAAACGCTACAATAACGGCTACGGCTACCCAGGAAGCATAGATATCAAATCCTGCCACGCTGTACATATAGCCTTTCAGGAATCCCGGCCACAGATATGTGATGATGGTTGGGAAGGCGCACGCCTCGAAACACGTAACACTGACGTATCCTAAAATAATCGCCCAGGTACAGATGAACGAACCGTTCGGGCCCATCGCCTTGTAGCTGAAGACGTGCTCGCCGCCGCACTGCGGCATCGCTGCAGTCAGTTCTGCGTAAGTCAGTCCGATGAAAAAGATCATGACACCGCCGATCGCAAACGCAATTGAAGCTCCGACAACGCCGCCTTTCTGAATCCAGCTTCCTGAGGATACGACCCAGCCCCAGCCGATCATGGCTCCGAAAGCGATGACGAGAATATCCCATGCACCTAATACTTTGTCAAATTCTGATTTTTTCTGTTCCATGGCTTATTCCTCCCCGCTTCCGTATTTCTTCTGAATCAGTTCCTCGAGATATTCCGCTGTGCCCTCCACACCAAGGAATGCACTGTTGATCAGAATGTCTCGGTTGTGCCGGTCTCCGCGGTTGCTGCCGGTCAGCGCCAGATGACGCTTGTGATACCGTTTGTCCTTCTCGAGCAGCAGAATTTTTGCATCGCTCTCGGAAAGGCTGTGGCTCTTCATGATATTCTGAATGCGGATCTCATCCGGCGCATAGATAAAAGCCCGGAGGAGCTTGATATCTTTGCTGTCCTTTAAGATGTAATCCGCGGATCGTCCGATGATGACGCAGGCCTCTTTTTCTGCCAGTTTCCGGATGATCTGCTTCTGTACATGAATCGCACGCTCGGTCAGGTCCGCATATTTGGAGAAGGATCCACGGACATCGCCCTCGGCTCCTTTTCCGGCAATCGTACCGCCCTCTTCTACACGGTTCATGATGTCTTTCGGAATTCCGACTTCTTCAATAATCTGATCCACCAGATCGCGGTCGTAGAACTTAATTCCGAGATCCTCCGCAATTTTCCTGCCGATGGCATTTCCTTTGGCTCCGTACTCGCAGCCGATTGTGATAACCAGATGTCCCATACCGTTTTCCTCTCACATTTAATTTCTCTGTTTTACCTGTTGTTTCCGATTCACAGAATGAAAAGAAAAACAGGACAGGGGCGAAGCATGGTTCTTTGCTTTTTGACGTCCTTGTCCTGTTCTTTTCACGCTATGAGATTTTCTTTGTTTCTATAAGAATTCTTTATTTTTCCAGAGCTTTTACGGTTTCTTCGATGATAGCAACTGCCTTGTCGCAGTCCTCCTCGGTTACGATAAGCGGAGGGATCAGACGAATGATGTGCGCTCCGATGGCGGTGATCAGCAGATGGCGGTCAAGGCAGCCATGTTTGACTTCTACGCCGCTGATGGTATCATCAAACTCTACGCCGACCAGCAGTCCCTGATGTCTGACTTCTTTGACATGCGGCAGTTTTGCTAATTTTTCTGCGAAGTAATCACCGACTTTCTTTGCATTTCCGGCAAGGTCGCGGTCAATCAGTTCGTTGACTTCTGCCAGTGCTGCTGCACAGCTGACTGGATGGCCGCCGAAGGTAGTTCCGTGAGATCCCGGGGTAAAGGCTTTTGCTACTTCAGCTGTTGCGCAGATTGCGCCAATCGGCATTCCGCCGCCAAGACCTTTTGCCATGGATACGATATCCGGTTTGATGCCGTAGTTCATGTAAGACATTACCGCACCGGTTCTGCACCAGCCGGTCTGTACTTCATCAATCAGAAGCAGCATGTCGTTCTCATCACAGAACTTCCGGAGTCCCTGCATGAACTCTTTCGTTGCCGGATGAACACCGCCTTCGCCCTGTACCGGCTCAACCATGATGGCGATGGTGTTTTCGGTACATGCATCTTTGAAGGCCTGCAGATCATTGTACGGTGCATAGGAGAAACCGTAGGTCATCGGTCCGAATCCAACCTGGCATCCGTTGCCCGGCTGACCGGTTGCAGACATGGCACCGAAGGTTCTTCCATGGAAGCCCATCTTTGCGGTTACGATGTGGTAACGGTTCGGGCCGTATTTCTCGATGCCGTACTTTCTTGCCATTTTGATCATGGCCTCGTTCGCCTCGGTACCGGAGTTCTGATAGAAAATCTTGTCCATGCCGATGGTCTCGCAGACTTTCTCAGCAAGCAGTGCCTGCGGGATGGTGTATGGATAGTTGAAGGTATGCATGATATCGTCGAGCTGCTCTTTTGCTGCTGCAACAACTTTCGGGTTTCTGTTTCCGGCGTTGTTTACGGCGATGCCTGCGTAAAAGTCAAGATACGGCGTTCCGTTTTCGTCGTACATGTACATCCCCTCTGCGGTTTCTGCAAGGAAATCGAAACGCTCGTAGGTCTCGATCATGTACTTGTTTACTTTGTCTTTGATGTCCTGAACCGTTAATCCTGTGTCTTTTAATCTCATAGTGTTATCCTCCCATAGCGTTGAAAAGATTTTTTAAATAAAAAACAAAAAAGCAAAGACTACTCGTTGGTAAGCGTCTTTGCTTTGTTTTTCGTTTATTATTTTGTACAACCATACAATAGCACCACTCCCTATATTTGTCAATTACTTTTTTTAAAAAGTTTTTTATTTTTGTTTTTTCTTTAACGCCCGCTTTTTCTATTCTTTTTTGATGCTTTTTCGTCTTCCGCCGTATTTTTTTCATATCCGTTGTTTTTTATTCTGATGTTCCAGCGGATTTCTGTCCATTATATTGAACAGTTCATTCAAAAAAAGAAAGCCTGTTATTCTGCGGCTTTTAGTGATAGTCGAGAAAGAAACACATGCAGCTCGTCTTCTCCGTCCCTCTGTTGCGGTAGATGTGGGTCTGGTCTGTCTCGAAACGGAATGCCTGCTTCAGGTGGATCTCATGCTCTTTTCCATTGCACTCCACGGTCATCACGCCGTCTGTCACTACCAGGTACTCTCTTGTTTTCTCTCCGTGGCCGCCGCTCACATACGTTCCGCCCGGTTCGATGTCGATGCGGTAGATTTCCACAAGCCGCGTGTCCTCATACGGAAAGCACGTCCACACAGTGTACTGCCCCTCCAGCTCTTTCGTCGGAACCAGATCCTCCGGTGTCACAAGATAACTATCCACCAGCGGCGTTGCAATCAGCTCCTGAAATTCAATCCGCAGGCCGCTCGTAATCTTCCCGAGCACGCCAAGCGACGGGTTCGCCGTTCCCTTTTCGATCTGCGAGAGCATACTCTTGCTGACCCCGGTCTGCTCTGAGGCCTGGTCGAGACTCATCCCTTTCGACTGCCGGATCCGTTTCAGATTGACCGCCACATTTTCTGTCAGATAATCCATGTTCTTCCACCTGCCTTTCTTCGTATTTCGCTCATTGTAGCACACCTTCCTCCGATATTCCAGTGAATATTTTTAAACTTTCTGCCGCCTTTCCCCGCTTCGCCTTTCTTTTCTTCCTTTATCCGCCCGGGTTTCAGGCGCTTTTCTCTGCCTTTCCCAGGAAAAGCGCCCTTCCGCCGGATTTGTATTTTTGTCAGACCTTTTCCATCCGCATCTGCCGCAGAATCTTCTTTTCCATCCGCGACACCTGCACCTGCGAAATCCCCAGTTTTCCGGCGATCTGCGCCTGCGTCATGTCCTGAAAATAGCGCATGTAGATGAGCTGCCGCTCCTTCGCGGGCAGTCGTCCCAACAGCTCTTCCAAGAAAATCCGGTTCAGCAGCTTTTCCTGCCCGTTCTCTTTTTCCGGAATGCGGTCCATCAGAGAAATATCGTGGTTTTCCCCCTGATAGATGGTCTTCTGCAGCGATTCCACCTCCGCGCCGGACTCCATCGCCTCCACGATTTCCTCCACGGTAACATCAAGCTCCCCCGCTATCTCCGCCAGCGTCGGATCGCGCCCGTTCTCCCGCTCCAGCCGCTCACGCACCGCATACGCTTTCCACGCCAGTTCCCGGATCGGGCGGCTCACCTTCACCATCCCCTCCGACCGCAGAAACCGCCGGATCTCCCCCGCAATCATCGGAACCGCATACGTCGAAAAACAGACTTCAAACGAAGGATCAAATTTATCAATCGCCTTCAACAGCCCAATGCTCCCGATCTGGCACAAATCCTCCATCTCCACCCCGCGGTTTGCAAACCGCCTCACCATGCTCCAGACCAGTCCCATATTTTCCTCTGCCAGTGTATCCCTTGCCGCTTTATCCCCTTCGTGTGCCTTTTCGATCAGGGCAAGCGTATGTTCCATGCATTCTGACTCCTATGACTTCCGATCCGGCCCTTACATTTCCGGATGCACACCGATTTTCCGTTTCATCACCACTTCCGTCCCCCATCCCGGATGCGACCTTACTTCCAGCTCATCCATAAACGCCTCCATAAACGAAAACCCCATCCCCGACCGCTCCAGCTCCGGGCAGGTCGTAAACATCGGCTCCATCGCCTTCTCCACATTTTCGATCCCGACGCCGGTATCTTTTACCGTCACCTGAAACACCTTCTCCTCCAGATCCAGCACACACTTCATCTGAATTTTCCCTTTTTCCTGCCGGTATCCGTGAATCATCGCATTCGTAACCGCCTCCGAAATCGCCGTCTTGACATCCGCCACTTCCTCCACCGTCGGATTCAGCTGCGCCAGAAACGCCGCCGCAGACACCCGCGCAAAACTCTCATTGCAGGGACGGCTCTCAAATTCCAGCGTCATCGTATTCCACCGCATCTTCTCTTCTGTTTTCATCCTTTCTCGCATCATCCCATTCCCCTTTCTGCCCACTCCCCGTCCAAAACCTACTTCCACGTCTTCTCCTCTTCCACCTCAATCACCCGCGTCACCCCCGACATCACCAGAATCCTCCGCATCCGCTCTCCCACATGCACCGCTCTCACCTTCCCGCCAATCAGCTCCATCTCCCGAAACCTTCCCATCACCAGTCCAATCCCCGAACTGTCCATAAACACCGTCTTCCGAAAATCAAACACCACCTCCCTCACATTCCTCTCCACCAAAATCTCCCCCGCCTCCTCCCGAAGCCGGTCAGCCACAAAATGATCCACCTCTTCCGGAAGCCGAATCGTCATCACCGCATCCTTCACCCAAACACGATTATCCATTTCCCATCCTCCCTCTTTCCTGTCATAAAATAAAAAACACAAAAGATTTTTCGCCGTAAAGCGAATTTCATCTTTTGTGTTTTATCTTCTCACTTTTATACTTTTTTGCCCTTCGTCCCACGCACCCTCCGCGTAGTCAGTGGTATCAGCCCGACGAAACAGCACCGCATCTCCTGCGGCATTCTGCCCCGTGGGCGTCCGTCCTCACTATTCCTCCGTCTTCACAGTCCCCCCCAGCGCCTCAATCTGCTGCTCGGCCTTAGTAGCCTTCTGGGTTCCCGGGAACTTATCGATGATCTCCTGGAACACCGAAATCGCATTATCGGTATCCCCACTCAGCCGATACGCATGCGCCAGATAGTTAAGCACCGTATAGTCACTGTCGTTGATATTCTTAGCCTTCGAAAGCTTATCAATCGCCTCAGTGTAATTCGCATCGTCAAATGCATTCACACCCGACTGCGAAAGCTCCTGGAACATAGACGACTGCATGCTCTTGTAAATAGTGTCATACACAGCCTTTGCGTCCACAGAAAGCACCTCCGGGTTGACCTCGGTCAGTGCGTTTGTTGCGTTGCTCGTGTTGCCCTGCTGCTGCGCTTCCACAGCCTTTAAAAGGTTCTCGTAGGAAGCCGCCGTATCCTGTGCCGTCTGGATCTGCTGCTGCGCAGAAGCCGTCGTTTCGTTCAGAGAATCCACCTGGCTCTGGAGCTGGTTCAGCTGGGCCTCCTGGCTCGCCATCTTGCCGCTGTATTCCACAACCTTCTCGTCCGCCTGCCGGTTAATTCGCTGCGTATTCGCAGGCCCGATCAGGAACCACACAACCAGTGCGCCAAGCACCAGCCCAATACCGATATTCAGCATCGTTGCCGCTGTAGACGTCTCGCGGAACGTCGGCGGAATAATCACCGTATCGCCGCTTACTACCCGCTCTCTTTCGTCCTCCCGCTGCTCTTCCGTCCGCTCCCTGCGTCCGAACCGCCTCGGCTCCAGCGACGTCTGCGTACCCGTCTGGAAGTCAACCTCCTTCAGGAAACGCAGCGTCGTCGAATTTGTCTTGTCAATTTTCGCCGCCTTTTTCAGAATCTTCCGCGCTTTCTCATACTCACCCTTGTGAATATAAATCAGCGCCAGCAGATGATATCCCTTGATCAGCTTCGGATTCTGGTTCAGAATCTTGCGCAGCTGGATCGCAGCCACATCCTCATTGTTCTCGCGGCAGCATTTCAGCGCACTGTTGTATTTCTTGATCGTCTGATTGATCATATCCAGCTTCGCCTGCTCCGCCTGCAGCGTCGCAATATACTCCGTCGCCACATTATTCTCCGGCATAATATTCTTGCTGATGATCCACTCACTTAACGCCGCAACCGCTTCACCCGTCTCAAAATAGACAAGGCCTAACAAGTTCCGCGCATGGATATTGTATTTGTTAAACTTCAGACTCCGCCGCAGCATATCGATCGCTCCGGAAAGATCCCGGATCTCTGCCTTGTCGAGGCCCAGATTGTAGTACATATTCGAAAGAGAAAAACATTTTCTCTGTACTCTCAGGTTAAAACCACAGTTGGGACAGATCTCCATTCCGACGTCCACAACCGATTTACAATTCATACAGTTCATTCCGGCACCTTACTCTTCCTTTTCCGCTTCTGTCTCGTTTTCCTGTTCCGGCTTGTCGTTTTTCATCATTTCTTTCAAAATGTCGATCACATCCGTCAGATCACGGCTGTAAATCGCATCCTCCACCTCGTCCACATCGAGACACGGTTTAAACTTCTTCAGTTCTTCTTCGTAATTTAACATAAACAAAAAATTCCTTCCTGTATTCACTAACCATTCCGCTTTGCAAGATATGCTTTCAGTTCGCCCGCCAGATACAGAGAACCCACGCAGAACAGCATGCCGCTGCCCTTTTTGCCCAGTGCCTTCTCATACGCTGCCCCGATCTCCGGTTCCGCGCAGACATCCGTGCATCCTGCTTTTCTGAAGTCCTCTGCAAGCACTTCCGCCGGTACGACGCGGCTTCCGTCGATCTGCGTTGCAACAACATGGGACGGATGGATGCCCTCGCAGATTTCACCGATCATCTCATGATAGTGCTTGTCTGCAACTGCCGTGAACAGAATCGTGATCTCGTTTTCTTTCGCAAAATAGCCTGCCGTGCTGACAAACTGTGCAATGCCGTCCTCGTTGTGCGCGCCGTCGATGATGACGCCCGGCGCAGCCATTTCCATACGGCACGGCCATTTGATCTTCGAAAGACCTTCCGCAAGCACGTTCTTAGGAATGTCGTGCACGTCCTGCAGAATATGCATCATGTAGAACGCAAGGCTTGCATTCATCATCTGGTATTTTGCCACGTACGGAATCGCAAGCTCTGCTTTTTCGCCGCCCGGATATGCAAAGGTAAAGGTGATACCCTCACGGCTCTGTGTTTTCATCTCATAGAACGACGGCTCCATCGGCCATGCCGGGCTTCCCATCTCTTTCGCCTTTGCGGCAATGACAGAAGCCGGACCTGGCTGGCTGGCGTCGTAGATCACCGGGACACCGGCTTTGATGATGCCGGCTTTCTCTCCCGCAATCGCCTCGAGGGTGTCGCCAAGATACTCGGTATGGTCGCGGCTGATGGACGTGATGATGCATGCCAGCGGCTTTTCGACCACATTTGTCGCATCCAGCCGTCCGCCAAGGCCGGTCTCCATGACCAGGTATTCCACGCCGGCTTCTTTGAAAATCAGCATTCCCATCAGGAACAGCGTCTCAAAATAGCTCGGATGGCCTTCGCCCTCCGCCTCGTATTCTTTGGCTGCTTTTTCCACTTTGAGAAATGCGTCGAGAAACTGCTCATCCGACACATCTTCCCCGTTGATCCGGAACCGCTCGTTGATGCATACAAGGTGCGGGGAGGTAAAAAGTCCTGTCTTTTTGCCGCCTGCAAGCAGCATCGCATTCAAGTACGCGCAGACGCTTCCCTTTCCGTTCGTGCCCGCCACATGGATAATTTTGATCCCTTCCTGCGGATTCCCAAGGCGCGAAAGAAGCTCCCTCGTATGTTCCGGCGGATGCTTCACCGTAAATTTCGGTATTGTTTCGATATAATCAACTGCTTCTGTATAATTCACCTTATTTCACCATTCTTCAGTATTTTAGGGCTGCTTTCAGACCCTAGTACATCGTTTCGTAAATAACTATACCAATCACGCAGGATGCAGATTCGAGTGTGCAGGTATAAAAATGTAGGCGTAGCGGGCTACGCCGAGGCTTTTATGCCTGTGCAATCGGATTTGCAGACAAGTGAGTGGTATAGTTATTTCGAAAACGATGTACTAGTATCATTATAATCGAGTGACCGGATATGTCCATAGCAATTTTCAAAATTTTGTCCCGACTTTTCGACTTTCCCCGTAAAAAGATACAGTGGGACGTCAAAATCCGCCCCACTGTATGATCTTTCGGACACTCTTTTTAATTCTGCAGACCGCCGTCTTCGGCCGGTTTATCGCTGTTTTCTGTTTTTGACGGCTCAATCTTGTCGCCTTCGCCCTCCGGCGCACCGGACGGCGCTGCCGTCAGTTCATCCTGCGGCGCAGTGCTCGTATTGGCATTTTCCTGCGTCACGTCTGTTTTCGTGCTGTCCGGGTTCGGCATCGGCGTCGGTGTAGATACCGTTTTTGACTCTTCATACATCATCGGCTCTGTCCTTGTCAGCACCTTCTTCGTCGAGCTGTTGCTCTGCTGCGCGATTGTAATCTGATCACCGTCTTCCAGGGTCAGACTATGCACCATCAGAATCGACGGGCTGACATAAACGGTATCCTGTATCTCCTCGTTGACTTCCACACGGCTTGATGCCGTAAAGTTTTCTCCGTAAAAATACCAGGTATCTTCTCCGGATTTTTCGATTCGTTCCAGTGTTACCGGCAGAGCACCCATCTGCAGCTTCACACGCTCATACGGTGTCTCTCCATCTTCTCCGTAAACGTACCGTTTTCCATACAGCATATCATACTGCAGCACCTCGAGATCCACCTGATAATTCTTCGTATTCCGTCTCGTCTGATGATACCGGAAAATGGTTCCGTCATGAATTCCCACACGGTTCATAACCTCTGCTGCAATCTGGTAGGAAGCAATGTTTTCCTGTTTCCTTTTCAGTCCCATGTTATCCCAGATCACGTATTCGGTCTGATACAGATAGCGGTTCTCCAGATCTTCTACTTTCAGTCCCATCGTTGGCAGATGGTCCCCGTACATCACAAGTACCACCGGCTCCGGATAATCCGCAAGCTTTGTCGTCAGCTCTTTGACAAATATGTCCATCTCATGAATCTGATTTACATAATATTCCCAGGAGTAATTATTTTTTTCCCGGTCCTCCGCGCCTGTCACTGTAATCTCCGGATCGTCAAGCACCGGCTCTGTCGGATAATCACCGTGGCCCTGTACCGAAATTGTATAGATATAGTCCGGTTCGTCTGTCGCATCGAGCGTTTTTATGATCTCTTTTGTCAAAATATGGTCTTTTACCCATCCTGTCGCCGTCACATCCGAGATATCCGGCATATATTCCTCCGAGGTAAAGGTATCAAAACCAAGACGTGAGAACACACTTCTTCTGGAATAGAAGTTTGCTTCATTGTTGTGGATCGCATGGGTCGCATAGCCAAGATTCTTTAAAACATACGGCGCACTCTCACACGTCTCCTCTGAAAGCACCGATTTGTACGGATACTCACCCGCTCCGAAATACCGGAGGCTCATGCCGGAAATAGTTTCAAACTCTGTGTTTGCTGTTCCGGCTCCCACCACCGGCACGCGGAGATAACCGGAAGAATAATCCTTCATCAGCTGCCGGTAATACGGGATCGGGTCCTCGGAAATGTTGAGGAAATTAACCAGCTCCGGATCGAAAAAGGACTCCAGCTGCAAAAAGATAATATTCGGTTTTACCGTATCATCCTCTTTTTGTTCGCCTTCACTCGTCTCAATCTGTTTCACGAGCTGTTCGGAATAGCCGTTCGGCTCTGAAATTCCCGTATCAAACAGGGTGACTGCCAGACAGTACGGATAGCCGTAATCCTGGTAGGCAAATGCGATGTTGACAAAATAGCTGGAAAGCACACGCTTTGCAAGCGCCAGATTCGTTGCTCCCGTAAAGAGTACAATTACCAGAGCAATCAACGGCACATTCAGATACCAGCGGATTTTCCCCTGAAATTTCGGTCCTTTGATCCAGACCCATACAAAAAATGCCAATAATGCCACAAGAGCTGCCGCAACGAGGATCATGGTCCCTTTCGACAGATACTTCGTCACGACCTTGGCACCATCGCTTAAGTTCCGCAAATCCGGCCCGGTAAACGGCGTGACGCGGTTCGCCAGAATCACACCGTTGATGATACCGAGCAGCAGCCAGAAACAGCTCATGATGAGCCGTACCAGCACACGTCTGCGGAACAGATAAACTACCATAAAAGTAGTGAAGATCAAAAATGCATTGTACAAAAAGACCCATGGGCTTTCCACCATGTAGCTCCATGCAGATGCCAGCGAATGGCGGGAAAATGCTTCAATCACCAGATACAGAATACAGCATCCCAGGGCCTGCAGCGGCAACGAGAGCCAGTTGCAGACTTTCACTACGGTTTCCTTGTTTCCATGCAGTTTTTTTCCTTTTTTCATTTATTTTTTCAGCTGCTCCAATCTTGTCTGAACCTGCTCCATCATCTGCTGATAGTTCGCCAGTTTTTCTTTCTCTGCCTGAACCTTTGCCTCCGGAGCTTTGTTAATAAAGTTCGGGTTGCCAAGCATGCCGTTGGAACGTGCGATCTCTTTTGTCAGACGCTCTTCCTCTTTCGTAAGGCGGGCGATCTCTTTTTCTAGGTCAACCAGTTCGGCAAACGGAATGTAGATCGTTGCCTGCGGGATCACTGCGGATACCGCATCGTCTGCGATGCCGGCTTTGTCTGCCTGTACGTGAACTTCGCTTGCTCCTGCCAGAGTTCCGAAGAATACAGCACCATTTTTGAAGGTTTCCTGTACAGCAGCATCTTCCGTTACAACGAATACGCTTGCTTTCTTTGACGGCGGTACATTCATGCTGGTGCGTACACCACGGATGCTTCTTACGGCCTCTTTCATCATCTCAACAGCTGCCTCATCCTCTGCGTATGCAAAGTCTTCGGTCTCTTTCGGCCATGCAGCAATCATGATGGAATCCTCTTCCGGATTCAGCGTGCAGTAGATTTCCTCTGTGATGAACGGCATGAACGGATGCAGCAGTTTCAGTGCATTGCCGAGAACGGTTTTTAAGGTCCACAGTGCAGCGCCCTTCGTGTCGTCGGTCTCGCTGTACAGACGCGGTTTTACCATCTCGATGTACCAGTCGCAGAATTCCTCCCAGATAAAGTCGTAAACTTTCTGTACGGCGATGCCGAGCTCGTAGCGGTCCATGTTGTCCGTTACTTCCGTTGCCAGCGTGTTTACCTTAGAAAGAATCCATTTATCTGCCAGTGTCAGTTTGTCTTTTGGCATTTCAGACGGAACCTCTGCTTTTTCCAGGTTCATCATGATGAAACGGGAAGCATTCCATACTTTATTTGCAAAGTTACGGCTGGCTTCTACACGCTCCCAGTAGAAACGCATATCGTTTCCAGGTGCATTTCCGGTCATCAGAGTCAGACGGAGCGCATCTGCACCGTATTTGTCAATGACTTCGAGCGGATCGATACCGTTTCCGAGGGATTTACTCATCTTGCGTCCCTGGGAATCGCGAACGAGTCCGTGGATCAGTACGTGGTGGAACGGAACCTGTTTGGTCTGCTCCAGTGCGGAGAATACCATACGGATAACCCAGAAGAAGATGATGTCGTATCCGGTTACGAGTACGTCAGTCGGATAGAAGTAATCAAATTCCGGTGTTTTCTCCGGCCATCCTAACGTGGAGAACGGCCACAGAGCGGAGCTGAACCAGGTATCCAGGGTATCCGGGTCCTGGGTGAGATGGGTGCTGCCGCATTTCGGGCATTTTTCCGGCATTCCGCCTCTTACAACCGTGATCTCGCCACAGTCATCACAGGTATAGGCCGGGATACGATGACCCCACCAGAGCTGACGGGAAATACACCAGTCGTGGATATTGTTCAGCCAGTTCTGATAAATCTTGCTGAAACGATCCGGGATGAAGTTTACTTCCCCGTTCTTCTCTGCTTCGCTGGCAGCGGCAGCCATATCCGCCATTTTTACAAACCACTGCGGTTTGATCATCGGCTCTACGGTTGTCTTACATCTGTCGTGGGTTCCTACGTTGTGAACGTGATCTACTACTTTTACAAGAAGGCCAAGCTTTTCGAGATCCTCTACCATGGCTTTTCTTGCCTCGTAGCGGTCCATGCCGGCGTATTTGCCGCACTTGTTGTTCATGGTTCCGTCATCGTTTAAGATGTTGATCTCTTCGAGGTTGTGGCGTTTTCCTACCTCAAAATCGTTCGGGTCGTGTGCCGGTGTAATTTTAACGCATCCGGTTCCGAACTCTTTGTCTACGTAAGCATCTGCGATAACCGGGATTTCACGGTCGGTCAGCGGCAGTTTCAGCATTTTTCCTACAATATCGGTGTATCTTTCATCCTCCGGATTGACAGCTACGGCAGTATCGCCGAGCAGAGTCTCCGGACGGGTCGTTGCGATTTCTACGAAGCGGCCTTCTTCTCCAACTACCGGGTAGTTGATGTGCCAGAAGTGGCCTGCCTGCTCCTGATATTCAACCTCTGCATCGGAGATGGAAGTCTGGCATACCGGGCACCAGTTGATGATGCGGCTTCCTTTGTAGATCCATCCTTTTTCATACAGACGGCAGAATACTTCTTCTACGGCTTTGGAGCATCCCTCGTCCATGGTGAAGCGTTCTCTCTCCCAGTCTGCGGAGGAGCCGATCTTTCTTAACTGGCTGTTGATGCGTCCGCCGTACTCTTTCTTCCACTCCCAGCAGTGCTCCAGGAATTTTTCGCGTCCGATTTCATCTTTGTCGATGCCCTGCTCTTTGAGCATATTGGTAACTTTTACCTCGGTTGCAATCGCCGCATGGTCGGTTCCCGGCTGCCAGAGGACTTCATATCCCTCCATCCGTTTGAAACGGCAGAGAATATCCTGCATGGTGTTGTCGAGTGCATGGCCCATGTGAAGCTGTCCGGTTACGTTCGGAGGCGGCATCATAATGGTAAACGGTTTTTTGTTCGGGTTTACAGTGGCGTGGAAATATCCTTTATCCAGCCATTTCTGATACAGTCTGTCCTCGAGTCCCTTCGGATCGTAGGTCTTTGCGAGTTCTTTGCTCATGAGATCCTCCTTTTATGTTTGGTGTATTGTGGTATTTATTCCCGCAGAGGCTTGTCTTAAATCAAAAACGCCCTTCACATACACATAACATGCATGCAAAGGGCGAAAATTCCGCGGTACCACCTTAATTTGTATCTCGTTTCGGAGTCTGTAACGTGACTCATGCGTGAGAACCTAATCATCACATCTTCTGTGCTTTTCAGCTCTCCGGTTCAGAAGCTACCTTCCATGACCACCTTCCCGGACAGCCTTTCAGCCGGTGAACCATCCTCTCTTTTGGGGCCTGCCATGTACTCCTCTTCCTCATAACCTTTTCTTTTTCTGTTGGAATAGAAACTGCATTTATCATAATCGCGTTTTTTTATTTTGTCAAGCCGCCGCGGGCAAAAACCTTTCTTCTTATGGAAGTTTTAAGATTTCACGCGCTTATTTTCGGTGAATCCGCGATGCACAGTACTGCATTTCTGCGCGGCCGTACGACGCGTAGCGGACCTGTTCTTTCGAAAACGGCTTCGCATTGCTTGGCCGTCCTAGGTTTTCGCCGTGGATCACCTGATCCACAAGGTCGATGAGATCTGCGAGAACACCGAGGCTGAGCGGATTGTAAACCGGATGCGCCGTCGATTCAAACACCTGCGTGTGATGACCGCCGAAGAATTTCATGCGGCCGCCCTTTTTCACCAGCCACGCCATCAGACCAACCAGACCATCATAATACTCTTCCAGGCTCGTTCCGCCCGGCACCTGCATCCAGACACCGCAGCCGCTTCCGATCGCATCTCCGGTGAACAGGTAATTCTGTTTCGTCTCCAGCACGACAACACTGCCCGGCGTATGGCCCGGAGCCTGACAGATGGTAAGTTCTGTGCCGCCAAGCGAAATGACCGAATCCGTACGGATATCATGAATCTCTTCCCACGGTTTTAGTTTTCCCGCCGTCAGCATCACGAGCGTCTCCGGGTCCATTTTCTTTTCCTCGTGGCACATGTAAACTTCGTCGAATTCATCGATGTGATACATGTGATCCGGGTGCGCATGCGTGATAACCAGCAGCAGAGGCTTATCTGTCAGCTCCCTTATCACCGGCAGAATCTTTGCGCCTGCTGTGATGCCGGTATCAATCACAGCCGCTTTCTCTTCTCCTTCTACCACATAGAACGACGAATTTCCCGCGTCAAGAATACAGTAAATTTTTTCTCCGATTTCTGTTACCTGAAAACCTTCCATGATGTAAAACCTCCTTAAAATAATAATGTACCCTCGGAGTCTTTCTGTGCTTGCTTTTTTCCTTTCGGCAATTCAGTGCCCCGCATTCTCTTCCCCGATGATAATCGAAAGCAGCGTATGATCCAGCATGATCGTGCGGTTCCACGGATTGAAAATCACACCGCTGATCTCCTTTGTTTCGGATGCCATGTGGATCAGCTGTTCCAGGCTCACGAGAAACGTGGATTTCACGCTGCCGGCGCCCTTTAATTCCTCATCAAAGCTCGTAAACGCGGCCCACCAGACTTTTCCGTCTGCGCTCTTTACCGTTCCGATCCGGATCTGATCGTCGCCGGATGGCGGTTCCACGGAAAGAATCGCCTGTCCGCCCTCTTTCATTCTGCGGCGGATCACCGTCAGCACGTGTGCCAGCAGTTCCGGCGTCGGCTCCTTTTGCAGTCCCAGAATTGCTTCCTCTATCGTTTCATTCCCCTGCAGCCCTTCGTCCTTTGGAGTTTCCATTTCTTTTGCCATTGCTCTTGTCCTTTCTTTTTCACTTTTCCCACACAGAATCTGTGTACCATCATCCCCGGCAGCTTCGGCACTTCCGATGACATTTACTCTGCGCCTACCCAGATGCCGTCCTTCCCACAGAATCTGCGCTCTTTTGATAAATCCAAAACGTTTTCCATCCGCTTTAAGATCTGATCGTACTTCCCTTCCCGCATCAATGCAATCGTCACCTGATCCGTTCCGATCTGCAGATGGCGGAAGCCGCGTTTTCCTTCCTCCGTCCACGGCAGAGTCAGCTCCAGTTCAAAGCCGCCGCTGCTTCCGTACAGCTCACCCGGCTGTTCGTCCGCAAACAGCTCGAAAAACGGCTGATAATATGCCTTGAAATAATTCTCCTCTGGAAACCAAAGTGTACCGTCCCCGGTCCGCTCCGGCTCTTTTACAACGGCATTCAGATAGCCTCTCTCGTAATACGTCATGCACGCCGCGCTCTTCGCCAGCGGATTTTCATTGATCTTCTCGATCTCCGACGCCGCCCGGCATCCGTTTCCAAAGGCCGCCTGGCTGTTCTCGCTCCTGCCGACCGGCTCCCAGACGCTCCATGCGTTCTGCTTTCCGTATCCGATCAGATCCTGGCGGTATGCACCGTTGTATTTTACAAATTTTTTCTCCCCCGGCTGCTCGATCAGGTTCAGCGGTACCATACAGTCAATTCCGTACAGCTTCTGCGCAATCAGCCGCGTGTAGATGATGCCGAGATAATGACAGATTGCACTGCGCTCCGCCGTGTCGAGATACATAATCTGCTCCGCTTTTACCAGCTGGTCGCCGCGTGTTTCGAGCACACTCTCCACCATCGCAATCCGTGACTGCAGCTCCGCCTTCCGTTTTCCGCGGTAGCGCGCCGACAGACGGCCGTACGGCATCGTGCTTGCAAGAACCGCGTGCAGCAGCTCCAGATTCGTGTATTTGATCATAATATCTTTCTTATTTAAACCGAGCTCTGCGTCGGTATCGACTTCCGTCACATTGATGATATATGTTTTTTCTTCGGTCAGTATCATTTGTTTTGCCTCTCTTTTTCAGTACTCTCTTCCATGCTCCTTCAGCCAGCTCTGCCACACTTTGTAATCGGGCATCTGCTGTGCCACCACCGCGTAAAACCGCGCGGAATGGTTCATCTCTTTCTGGTGCGCCAGCTCGTGGATAACGACGTAATCCATCACGCGCTCCGGCATCAGCACCAGTTTCCAGTTGTAGTTCAGGTTTCCGGCGCTGCTGCAGCTGCCCCAGCGGGTTTTCTGCTCACGAATTGTGATTCTGCCATACGTTACGCCCATCTCTTTTGCAAAATGTGCCGTCTTTTCCGCCAGCATCTGCGCCGCACGTTTAACCGCCGCTTTTCGTTCTGCTTCCGTCAGACGGTTCGCTGCTTTCTGCTCTGCGGCCGCCAACGCTTTTTCCCGGTGTGTGTGAATCCAATCCTGTTTTTCTTTTAAGAATGCTTCGATTTTGTATTTTGCCATCCGTTTCGGTGCGCGCACCACCACGCTTCCATCCGCTTTGACCTGGACGGCGAGCGTTTTGCGGGCGGAATACACGATCTCATAGGGAATCTGTTTTAAAATCCGTTCTGCGCTGTCTTTCTGTTCCATTTATTTTTCCTCAAAAGCTGTCTGTTTTACCATTTTTTTACCTGTTTTTCATTATACCTTTTTCCCGGCGGAAACGCAATCGGATTGCTCACAGAAAAAAACGCGAGCAGAATCACCGTTTTTCTTCCGGCAATTCTGCTCACATTTTTCTTTCTCTTATTTCAGCTCAATTTTTTTCTGCTTTCTTCGGATGCACAGCCTCACAAATAAAATCGCCGCCTGCACACAGAGAATCATCACCAAAATTCCAATCATGGACAGCGCTGTTGCCCCCAGTCTGATCAGTTTTCCCATTCTTTTTTCCTCACTTTTCTTTCTATCGTGCCAGAACCGGATCGGCTGCCGCATCCCACAGCAGGCTGTCCGTCTCACTTTGTTCCAGGTATCCATATTTTACCATTGCCGCCAGCACCTGCTTTTCCCGCTGCAGCGCCAGATCCGCGTGGCGCGACGGCGCGTAGGCGGACGGTGCATTCGGGATTCCGGCGAGGAGAACGGCTTCGCTGTCGGTCAGATCCTGCGGCTCTTTTCCGAAATAACCACGCGATGCTTCTTTGAGTCCGTAATAGCCATCACCGAAATAGATGGTATTGATGTACAATTCCAGAATTTCTTCTTTCGAGAGCTGCCGTTCCACATAGAGTGCCGTCCACGCCTCTGCCGCTTTCCTGGCAAATGTCTTATTCTGATCGTAATACATGTTTTTTACCAGCTGCTGTGTGATGGTACTGCCTCCCTGCTCCGGTTTCATCACGCGGATATCATGTACAACGGCCCGCGCCATGCTGATCCAGTCTATCCCGTGATGTGTGTAATACCGATGATCCTCAACAGCAAGCACCGCTTTTTTGTACAGATCCGGCACCTGTTCAAGAGAAGCCCACTGTGCTTCGCTTCTGATTTCCTCTACCGCCTGCGCGAGCGGCTTTTCCTTCACTGCCTTCTGATAGGAAACATATCCCTGGATTGCCCAGAACATTCCGGCCGTCAGCAGGATCAGGCAGAAAAATGCCAGAAAACCTCCAACCATTTTTCCCGCTGTTCCCCGGTGTTTTCGTGTTCTTTTTCTCATGGTTTCAAACCCCTTTGTTGTTCTTTCCTGCTTTCTATCCTACCATATCTCCCTTAACGCCTTCTTGCCTCTTTCTTAGGAATTCATTAAAATTTTGAAACTGTATGAAATGCATTTTGCATGTTTTTTCAAATAACCGCTGCTGCGGAATACTTTAACCGAATCAGGCACGTAGCGAAGCGGATTGCAAATATCCGCTTGACAAAACAGAAAAAGACAGACACCTGGCAGATTGTCAGGATGCCTGTCTCTTGTTTTTATCTTTTGGTTTTTCAGAAACGCTCTGTGATTATGCTGCGGTTCCGTAGTTCATTACATGAGCTGCTGACAGTGCTTTTCGAACGGCTACACCGAGAATTTCAGCTACTACAACGGAAATCACATCTTTTACGATGTACGGAACGGAAACTGCCAGGAAGGAAGCCGGGATCGTGTTTCCTGTTACAATAGAAAACTGTACCACACCGAATGCGTGACATACCGCAAGACCTGCGATTCCAAGAACGAATGGTTTGCCCGGGAAGCCTTTTTTAATTCCGGCACCGCAGAGCATTGCCATCGGAATAAATCCGAAAATAAAGCCGCCGGCCGGTCCGAGAAGAGCGCCGAATCCACCGCTCATGCCGGCATAAACCGGAACGCCGATCGCGCCGAGGATCAGATAAAGAGCGGACGATGCACCTCCCAATTTCCAGCCAAGCACGTAGCCGCAAAATGCCATTGCAAAGGTCTGCAGCGTCACCGGAACGCCGGTCGGAAGCGGAATCGTCACAATGGACAGTACCGCAAGCACTGCCGTCATCATGCCGGTCAGTACAATCTGTTTTGTGGTAAGTTTTGATTTTTTCATGAATGTAAGTCCTCCTCGCAGGTTCTTGTATCCAATTCTTTCTGCTTTCGAATTGTTAACCTTGTTTCAATATAGGTTAATATTTCATTTTTGTCAATCCCTTTTTTAAAAATGCAGAGAGTTCTGCTACGATTCTGTTACACTTCCTGAAAATAGCGGTCACCCTCTTGTTTTCTGTTTTCTTTCTATGGTATACTATATAGTCTCGGAGTTTTTCCGGGAATCTTCACCCGATACAAACGATGAACTTTTACCTCATTTGAAAGGAGATACCCTCTATGAAACCTTCCGAAAATCCTCTCGGCTCGGAACCGGTCAGCTCTCTTTTGCGGCGTTTTGCGATTCCGAGCGTCATCGCGATGCTCGTCAGCGCCCTCTATAACATGGTAGACCAGCTCTTTATCGGTCACAGCATCGGCGTGCTCGGAAACGCAGCGACCAACGTAGCGTTCCCACTCAGCATGGTCTGCACATCCATCGGTCTGCTCTGCGGCATCGGCGGTGCTGCAAACTTCAATCTCTGCATGGGCAGACGCGAGCCGGAGCACGCGAAATCTTATGTTGGAAGTGCCATCTCCATGCTGGCAATCCTCGGTGTGATTCTCTGCGTTGCCGTTCAGCTTTTTCTGCGCCCGATGATGCTTCTCTTTGGTGCAACACCGGACGTCATTGATTACGCCTGTACTTACACCAGAATCACCTCCATCGGCTTCCCGTTTCTGATCGTCACAATCGGCGGCTCCAACCTGATCCGCGCGGATGGCAGCCCGAAATTTTCCATGCTGTGTAACCTGGTCGGCGCGATCGTCAACACGATTCTCGACCCGCTGTTCATCTTCGTTTTCCACATGGGCATGGCAGGTGCAGCGCTCGCCACGATCACCGGACAGATTTTATCGTTCGCGCTTGTTGTCTTCTATCTGCGCGGTTTTAAGACACTGCCGCTCTCTCTTTCCGATCTGAAACCGAACATGGCCTGCTGGGCACGGATCGCTGCGCTTGGTGCAACTCCGGCATTCAATCAGGTGGCAATGATGGTTGTTCAGATCGTTATGAACAACACACTGACCCACTACGGCTCCAATTCCGTCTATGGAAGCGACATTCCGCTTGCATGCGCCGGCATTATTTCAAAGGTGAATATGCTGTTCTTCTCCTTTGTCATCGGCATTTCCCAGGGACTTCAGCCGATTGTCAGCTTCAACTTCGGTGCACAGAAATATGACCGCGTGAAGGACGCTTACAAAAAAGCAGTTTTTGCGGCGACTGCCATTTCCATCGTCGCCTTCCTCTGCTTCCAGCTCTTTCCGCGCCAGATTATCGGCATTTTTGGTTCCGGTTCAGAAGAGTACCTGCATTTTGCAGAGCGGTACTTCCGCATTTTCCTGTTTTTCACATTCCTGAACGGTATCCAGCCGGTCAGCTCAAACTTCTTTACCTCAATCGGAGCACCGAAGAAGGGGATTTTTCTTTCGCTGACGAGACAGATTATTTTCCTGCTTCCGCTGCTGCTGATTTTTCCGTATCTCTTCGGCATTGACGGCGTGATGTACACTGCACCGATTGCAGACCTTGCAGCCGCATCAGTCAGCATCGTTATGGTCGTGCGGGAATTTAAGATCATGGCAGAGTTACAGAAGGCTGCCGCCTGAAAACAGTTTTTTTCCTGTAGTTTCCGCTCGTTTTTACTGCGCTGCGGTCGCCAGAGTCTTGCTACAGATCATTGCCGTGTAAACAGGAAAGAATCCTGTCCGGAAAGTAAAAAATCGTATGCTGTTGCTTTTTCCACAACAGCATACGATTTTTTTATGTGTTATCCACACTTTTCTTTATTTATTCACATGCATCCACATCAGTCCATGCGAAGAATCATGGTCAGGATTCGTTTTGCACAAAGAGCGATTTCGTCGCGGGTGATGTATCCCTTCTCAAATGCCTCCTGTACGCGCTCCTCGTATCCGTTTGCCATCTTGATATCATTTCCGGCTTTTGTCTCGCGGTAATGCTCGCCGTGGGTCCACCAGTCGGTCGTTACCATTCCCTTAAAGTCCCACTCACCGCGCAGAATACCGGTCAAAAGATCCTTGTTCTCAGATGCCTGAACGCCGTTGATCAGGTTGTAGGACGACATGATTGTGTATGGATCTGCCTCTTTTACAATGATCTCGAAGGCTTTCAGGTAAATCTCACGCAGCGCACGCTCGGAAACGCGGGAATCGCTGTCTTTTCGGTTTGTTTCTTTGTTGTTGCAGCAGAAGTGTTTCACACTTGCCCCGATATGCTCGGACTGCATACCGCGTACCATTGCCGCACCGGATTTTCCGGCCACAAGCGGATCCTCGGAATAATACTCGAAGTTTCTTCCGCAGAGCGGGCTTCTGTGAATGTTGACAGCCGGGGTCAGCCAGATGCCGATATTGTTTTCTTTGACTTCCTCTCCGCCGGCTTTACCGATCTCTTCGATCAGCTCCGGATCCCAGGTGCAGGCAAGCAATGTTGCACACGGCCATGCGGTCGTGTTGACGCCACACTGCGGCTGAATGCGAAGGCCTGCCGGTCCGTCTGCGGTCATGATATTCGGGATGCCGTACTCAGGCAGATTTCCCATGCCAAACGTGTTGGCAACTCCTGTGTTCGGCTGACCGCCGAGCAGATGAATAAGTGCTTCTGTCGGAAGCTTATCTACAAACTCGTCGAGCGTTTCTTTTCCTTCGACCACATTCATCAGGTTCGGATTCGTCTTTGCTGCTTCCATAAGCTCGCCAAAGCTCTTTCTCTCCTGTGCTTTGACTGCCGGGAGGAAGCCTTCCAGAGTCAGCTTATCCTGACGCTCCAGTCCTTCTTCCTCGACAGGGCCGTTATCGGTCGGAAGCGCTTCGTAGGTTCCATCCGCAAGGAGACGTTTTTCCAGCTTATGCGGAGCGGCAAGGCTGGTGTACTGTGCAGTCACTTCTGCCTCTGCCAGATCGTAGGTGAAGTCCAGTTTCTTCGCATCTCTTACATTGTTTCCAACGTAGAAGACGTAGCTTCCTGCCTCAAGAACATAGGCAGATTTTGCAACCTTTCCAAGGTCATCAAAAGATGCCATATCTTCCACTGTAAAGGAAAGAACGACTCTCTGTGTCTCGCCTGGCTGCAGCAGTCTTGTTTTCCGGTAAGCGCCAAGCTCTTTGGCCGGCTTGCCAAGCTTGCCCTGCGGTGCGCCATAGTAGAGCTGTACAACTTCTTTTCCGGCACGTTTTCCGGTGTTGGTAACAGCTGCTTTTACAACAATCTTTCCATCCTTCTCTTCTGCCCCCAGAACTTCTGTCTCAAAGCTGGTGTAGGAAAGACCGAAGCCGAACGGATAATTGACCTTCTCCGCTGCGCCCGGAATCGTCTCGAAATAACGGTAACCAACGTAGATATCCTCGTTGTAATCCACGTAATAAACGGATTTATGGAAGTTCTCGGTGGATGGATAATCCTCGAGGGTTGCTGCGTAGGTATCAACCAGTTTACCCGATGGGTTGACGTCGCCTGTTACAACGTCCGCTGCCGCGAGGCCGCCTTCCATGCCGCCCTGCCATGCCATCAGCACCGCCGGAATCTCTTTGCAGTCTTTGAACCAGCTGGTATCAACCATACCGCCGACGTTCATGACAACGATGACATTTTTAAAGTTTGCTTTTACTTTTTCTACCATGGCTGCTTCGCCGTTTGTCAGGCAGAAGTCACCGTTTTCGAAGATGCTGGCGCTCAGCTCGATCTGTTTTTTCTCATCCTCAAACAGCTCATAGCCTTCATCGTTGATCTGGCATTTGCGGTCCCAGCCCTCGCCGGAGAAACGGCAGATGGTGATGATTGCGGTATCGGTATATGCTTTTGCTTTCTGTACCAGCTCGTCCGGTACTTCCGGCTCTCTTGTCATGCCCGGTACAGCACCTGCAGCATACTGTTCTTTTACATTTTTCTCATAGAATTCCGGAAGTTCATGGAACAGAGAAACCTCCCCCTCGGCCTCTTTGATCTTCATGCCTTCGTAGAAGTTGCGGATATACGCAACGGTAACGTCACCGCTTCCGCCGCCGCCTTTTACGTAATCAATCGTTCCTTTTCCAAATAAAGCTACTTTTGTGCCTTTTGCGAGCGGCAGTGTGTCGTTCTCGTTTTTCACCAGAACCATACCCTCGCCTGCTGCTTTTCTGGAAAGTGCGATATGTTCCGCGCTTCCTGTTACCCTTTTTCCGTCTTTTCCCAGCGGCAGAACCGGCTGGTAAAGACTTCTCTGCCATTTACCCATTTTAAGCTTACCTCCTGTATTTTCCGGTGCGCAGATCGCTTTCCGAACGCGCCCCATTCTGTCTTTATGATACGAAGTTTTGGATGGGATGTCAATTAATTTTTCAGCATTTTATCCTGTTTTTCGTTCCTTTTTCTTTCAGTTTTATTCCATTTTACCAACTTTTCAGGCTCCAGTCGTTTTCTTTCCTTTCTCTCCATATCTTGATCCGCAGGTGAATGCTCCGTCTGCGTCTCCCCGGTATTTCTGCTGCTTATCACTTTCCTTTTATATCAGACACTTTTCTCCTTTTGTGGATTGCCCCAAAAATAACAGCGTTCTATACTAGAGTGTGTCTAAAAGCAAACCATCGAAATTCCGTGATCCTGTTTCTTGCGGAGATACAACAAAAGAATGGAGTTTTTCTTATGAAGGTACTGATTTTATCCTGCAATACCGGAGGCGGCCACAATGCGGCGGCCTTCGCCTTAAAAGAGAGTCTGGAATTTCATCACCACGAAGCTGAAGTGCTGGACCTGATGCGGCTCGGGCGAAAACATACGTCCGCGCTGGTCGGCGGAGCTTATGTAAAACTCGTCTCCGTTTTTCCGGCCGGATTCGGCGCTGCCTATCAGCTCGGAGAGCTGGTACGCCGTGTCCCGGGGAAATCACCGGTTTATTATGCGAATGCGCGGCTTGGAAATGCACTCGCCGATTATATCGTTCAAAATCATTTTGATGGTGTCGTCACAACGCACCTTTATCCGGCGGAGACACTGACCTGGATGAAACAGAAAGGGCTGCTGACCATTCCATGTGTCGCCATCGCTACAGATTACGCCTGCATTCCGTTCTGGGAGGAGACAAACTGCGATGATTATGTCATTCCGCACAAAGACCTGATCCCGGAATTTGCATCATACGGCATCCCGAAAGAAAAGCTGCTTCCGCTTGGCATTCCGGTCCGGCCCGCATTTTCGCGCCCGGCGTCGAAAGAAGATGTGCGCCGCCATCTCGGTCTTCCCGAAAATGCTCCACTGTTTCTCGTCATGAGCGGCAGTATGGGATTCGGCAAGGTGCATTTGCTCGCGCATGAGCTCGTTTCCCGCCTGAAAAGCGGCGAACAGGTTGTGATTATCTGTGGAAATAACAAGAAACGGGCGCGTTCTCTCCGGCTGCAGTTCCATAAAAATTCAAATGTCCACGTCGTCGGCTTTACGCGTCATGTCGCGGAATATATGGCTGCCGCTGATGTTCTTTTTACAAAACCCGGGGGCTTAAGCAGTACGGAGGCGATTGTGCGGCGCGTTCCGCTGATCCATACCGATCCGATTCCCGGGTGTGAGACGAAAAACCGCGCCTTCTTTGTCTCCCGTGGAATGTCCGTGACCGGCACGCATCAGAAAGAACTGGCAGATGCCGGTATTTCGCTTGCAAAGGATGATGCGCGTCAGATTGCGATGCGCGATGCACAGCGGGAAAACAGCCATCCGCAGGCAGGAACGGCGATTACGCATCTGTTAGAAAAATTAGTTTCGGAGTAATACTTATGAGGATGACGATTTATCTGTTTTATCTTTTATTCGGCTATCTCTCCGGCAGTGTGCTGTACTCGTATCTGATTCCAAAGCACTTCTGCCATGTGGATGTCCGAACCACGAATGAGGACCAGAATCCCGGCGCATTCAACGCATTTTCCGCGGCTGGACCGCGCGTCGGACTGTTCTGCGTTCTGTGCGATATTGGGAAGGGCTTTCTGCCAGTGTTTCTGGCAGTACACAGCTCTGCTGTTTCGATGGGTTCGTGGCTTTTTGCTTTGATTCTGCTCGCCCCGGTGGCGGGTCATGCGTGGCCGTTTCTGCAGCTCTCGAAAGGCGGAAAGGCAATCTCTGTCTCGTTCGGCGTACTGCTCGGTCTCCTGCCGGACCTGCGGCCGGCACTTCTGCTGGCAGCGTTTTACCTTACCTTTTCGCTGATTCTGATTATCCAGCCGCACAATCTGCGCTCAATTGCTTCCTTTGCAGGCTTCGCTGCCGCCGCACAGATTTCCCGCTTTCTGCCGTCCGTACGGCTCGGAAGTCTGCTCGTGTCACTGGTCGTCTGCTACCGCCACTTTTTCAGCTTCCGACGGTATGAATCCGAAAATGTTTCATTTACAATTCAGTCTCTGTCTGCTAAAATAAGGGACAAACAGAAAAAACATTAACATTCTCCCGGATTTTCCGCATTTTTTATCTTTTCCTGTAAAATTCGGAAAACATTTTTAAATATCGTTTATGCAAAAAGACTCCTCGGCTGTCCATGCACACCCAAATGGCGCATACATCGCAAACACATGGGAACCAGAAGGGGAACCTCTTGTAAATCTGCTGAAAACCCGCCAGAATAACTTCAGGAGGATATTTCATATGCTTTCAGAAAAAATGGTAACTCTTGGTACCAAAAAATCGGTCATCCGTGAAATCTTTGAATACAGTAAAAAACGTGCCGCCGAAATCGGTGCGGAAAATGTTTTCGATTTCAGCATCGGAAATCCAAACGTCCCGGCTCCGGCTTCCATTCATGAGACAATCAAAGAACTGCTTGATTCCCGGGATGACTACTATCTGTTCGGTTACACTTCCGCACAGGGAGATGCCGACACCCGCGCTGCCATTGCAGCGAACCTGAATGAACGCTTTGGCACTTCTTTTGGCGCCGATAACTTTTACATGACCTGCGGTGCTGCCGCTTCCCTCCGCATTGTCCTTGGCGCACTGACCCTTCCGGGCGATGAATATGTGGTCTTCACTCCATATTTTCCGGAATACCGCGTCTTCATTGAGTCCGCCGGTGCAAAAATGGCAGAGACTCCGGCAAATCCGGACACCTTCCAGATCGACTTTGACCAGCTTGCCGCTTCTGTCAATGAGCACACAAAAGGTGTCTTCGTCAACTCCCCGAACAATCCGTCCGGTGTTGTTTATACGGAGGAAAGTATCCGTCAGCTTGCTGCTTTTCTGGAAGAAAAATCCGCTGCCTACGGCCATCCGATCTATCTGATTGCCGATGAACCGTACCGCGAACTCGTCTATGGGGACGTGGAAGTTCCTTATCTGACCAAATATTATAAAAACACGCTGGTCTGCTACTCCTACAGTAAATCGCTGTCTCTGCCGGGCGAACGTATCGGCTATGTTCTTGTACCGGATGAAGTAGAAAATGCCAGAACCGTTTACGCCGCTGTCTGCGGAGCCGGACGCGCCCTCGGTTTCGTCTGCGCACCGAGCCTGATTCAGCATGTCATCGCCAAATGTGCCGGTCAGGTTTCCGATCTGTCTGTTTATAAAAAGAACCGCGACCTGCTGTACGATTCATTGAGTTCCTATGGTTTTACCTGTGTTCACCCGGACGGCGCTTTTTATCTTTTCATGAAATCTCCGGAAACGGATGCATACGCTTTCTGCGAAAAAGCAAAGAAATACGAACTGCTCCTCGTTCCGGGCGACGATTTCGGCGCACCGGGATTTGTGCGGATCGCTTACTGCGTGACAACCGCACAGATTGAGCGGGCACTGCCGGCGTTTGAGAAACTGGCGAAAGAGTATTTTGCATGATTTTTTCACCTATCAACTTTTCTTGAATATCATATAATAAAAAACGGACACTGCTTCATCTTTGAAACACAGTGTCCGTTTTTCTTTTATTCCCCTGCATCCTGTTTTCCACTCACAACGTTACATCTTTTCTTCCGCATCCCCCGTTCTGACACACGCATACCGCTCACTTTCGATGATCTGTTCCATCGCTTCCGCCGGTGTGGTGTCGATGTTACTCAGGAGATTCCGGAATGTCGTAACCGACTCTCCGCTGTACAGCTGAACCCCTTTTCTTTTGCTGTCGACATGGAAAAGGTCGTGTCGGCTGTTCACATTCCAGAAAACAACGTTCGGCAGCCGATAGCCGCTGTACTCGTACTTTTCTTTCATATGATCATAAAACATCCAGTTCTCGTCCACGCAGGCATCAATCTCCATATCCGAGACAACGATCAGTGCTTTCGGCATTTCCTCCGGCGGAACATCGTGATCCCGTGCTGTTTCCAGAACGTGTTCAAATGCAGCCTGCAGATTCGTATTCATTCCCCAGCCAACACTCTTAACACATTGGACTTTCTGCTCCAGCGTTTCCCCCTTCAGGGAAACAAATTCTGACTTCTCACTGAATGTCATAAAAAGATTGTGGTAAGCACCCCGGTTCCGCTCTGCAAAGTAAATGGCAAGGCCAATCGCTGTCGCCATGGGTCTTATCCACATAGAACCGGAAACATCTGCAACGACAATCGCATTCGTTTCCTTCGCCACATAGTCCGGCAGCTGGCGCCACTGTGCTTCCATTATCTCGTCCCACGGATTGAAATACAGTATTTTTTCTACAAGATCGTACGGATACAGCGTCTCCGCATGAATCTTTTCTTTTCCCTCCAGTGCGTTCATCAGATACCGGTCAAAACGCTCCATGTCATGTCTCAGGAATGCGTTCCGGTAAATCATCATAGCTCTTCCGGAAACCTCCGGGTATACGATCTCCTCCCACTTTCCTTCTGACATTTTTACTTCCAGCACGCCGATGTATTTCCGCAGGGAACGGACGATTCTTTTGAAGTTGTAAACCGGATAGCCGAGCTTCTGCGCCGTCAGAATGCCGAGCTTTCTCGTCTCTTCCCTTTTCGAATCTGCCGTCTTGATCCATTTGGCAAGCAGGGAAACGCTTTTTCCCTCCCGGAAATTTTTCAGATCTGCTTCCAGCTGCTGCTTCATGGCTTTCCACATCTCATTTTCGACTCTGGTTCCAACCAGACAGTACCAGTCATCGAATCGGCCGTAAACGCCAATCAGATCGAGATTCGCAATGACATCCTGCGGATGATATTTGGCAAGGTACTGCAGCAGAATCCGAAAGACACATCTCTCGCCGAGACCTTCCCGGATATCACGCACATAAAACAGGATCTTTAACGCGAACAGCGGGTCTGCCCGGTACGCTTCCGCAAACAGAAGCTCAATTCTTTCCGGATCCGCACTGCGCAGGGATCCAATTGATGCAAACAGATCCAGTCGCGCATCGCCGCTTGTGTTCCGTGCTGCTGCTCCGTTTTCCGTATAAGTTTTTGTTGTCTGCTCCCGCATCTGTTCTGCAAAACTCATCGCTGCCGCTCCTTTCTTTTGAGCTATCTTACTCGCGTAAGGCGGGCAGGACTTGAACCTGCATTCTGTGCCTTATCCTCTACGAAAAATTTGCTGTACGTTCCACAAACATGAAACATTTTTCTGCACAGGTTTTGCCCGTTAAACTACCGCCTTATTTTCAGCCACATTTTTTTGTGGATACTGATGTGTATCAAATGCTGTTCCACTCTGACTTGCTTTATATCATCGGTGGAGATGCTATTTTTCTGCCTTCTCTCTAAAGCTCAGGATTTCCTTCAGGGATCTTGGTTCATAATTCATCCATGGCTTCATACATCCCACATTGTATGCCTGCGGTCTGCACTCATAAATGTGTCTGCTGCATTCCTGCTTTCTGCACGTCTCTGTTCTTTTTGTGAATGTCCGTGCTTTGTTCTGTATATACTATATTACATATTTTCGATTTTTGCATTTAACTTCTGGTTTAATTTTTGATGTGATATGTTTTCTGGTTTTTCCCAGCTCCACACAGTACTGTCCAGACCTGATTTCCCTTTTGACAGTGCCTTTAGCTCTTCCACGCAGAATTCCGTCGCGCGTACGATGTACTCGTCGGCCATTTGTCTGGTAAGGATGGACAATTTCTCTTCTTTTCTCTGGACGAATTCCCCACGGACTTCTTTTATAAGACCTTTCACATCGAATTCAGCAAGCTGTGCCAATGGATCTTCTGTAAGATCCAGCTCCTGGATCATTTCCTGGGAAAGGCCATATTTTTTCGAAATATATTCATTTAATATCTCGTAGTCCCGATGCAGTTTTTTTACATTTCCAGGAGCGCTCGAATTCCAGCCATGATCCCCATACATAAATCTCCGATATAGCATATCCTGGATCAGATGAAGATAATAGCCGAGATATAAATCATCCTTCTCCATGTATTTCCCGTATCTGTCGCGGAAAAATTCGAGATCGTATGTGTATCTGGTATTTTTGCAGATTTTCTTCTTTAAATGGCTATTTCCCGCCACCGCCCCATCCGGCAGAATCACCCCAAGAAACAGGCGGTTGATATCTCGAAACGAGACTTCCTTTCTCATCTCCTGTACAATTGCCAAGTGAATCATGCTTGATGCCATAGTGTCCTCTTTTCCTTTATTCTTCTACATTCTATTTTCCAATATCAGCTTTACATCTTTTGAAAGCTTTCTATCCATACTGCTAACTTTAACATTTCCTCTATGTATTTCATATCTTTTCTGCTTGCTTTGTGAATTTTTCTTTTTATTAAAGTTGACTTTATAACACTGTTCCTTCTATTCTATGATTATATCAAGATATCTTGATATAATTCAAGATATCTTGAACGAAATAGCAGCTATCGTTAATATTTTTTTCAACTCCTTTTTCCCTTCCAGTCCCTCAGCCGTATCCATCATATCCCAATTTTTCTTGCAAATGATACGATCTCGGAGTGTATATCGAAAAAAAGGATAACAAGTACGAAAGATTTTCTATTTTCAATGTTTCATGTGCAAAAAAGGGCGGAGGAGGATCTTTCGGTTCTTCGGATCCTCCTCCGTCCTTTTTATGCCGCATTTCCAGTTCTGACGCATGCGTACCGCTCGCTCTCAATCACTTTTTCCATCGATTTGACCGGTGTGCTGTCAATATTGTTCAGGAGATTCTGGAATGTCGTAACCGACTGGCCGCTGTATAGCTGGACACCTTTTCTCCGACTGTCGGCATGGAAAATATCGTTTCGACTGTCTACATTCCAGAAAATAATATTCGGCAATTGGTAGCCGCAATACTCGTACTTTTCTTTCATATGATCATAAAACATCCAATTGCGGTCTCCGCATCTGTCGATCTCCATGTCAGATACAACGATCAGCGCTTTCGGCATTTCTTCCGGCGGTACATCGTGATCCATCGCTGTTTCCAGAACCCGCTCAAATGCAGCCTGAAGATTAGTATTCATCCCCCATTCCGTACGCTCGACGTATTTGATTTTCTGCAACAGGGTTTCCCCTCTCAGAGAAACAAATTCCGGCTTCTGGCTGAACGTCATGAAAAGATTGTGGTAAGCGCCCCGGTTCCGCTCTGCAAAGTAAATAGCAAGACCAATGGATGTCGCCAAGGGTCTTCCACTCATGGAACCGGAAACATCTGCAATGACAATTGCATTCGTTTCCTGCGCCACATAATCCGGCAGCTGCCTCCACTGCGCCTCCAATACCTGATTCCATTGACGTCCATACAGAACTTTTTCCACGAGATCGTACGGGTACAGCGTCTCCGCATGAATCTTTTCTTTTCCATCCAGTGCCTTCGCCAGATACTGGTTAAAACGCTTTTCATCATGTTTTCGAAATGCGTTCCTGTAAATCATCATGGCTCTTCCGGAGACCTCCGGGTAAACGATCTCCTCCCACTTTCTTTCTGACATTTTCACTTCCAGCACGCCGATATATTTCCGCAGGGAACGGACGATTCTTTTGAAGTTGTAAACCGGATAGCCGAGTTTCTGCGCCGTCAGAATGCCGAGTTTTCTCGTCTCCGTATTTTTAGAGTCTGCCGTTTTGATCCATTTAGCAAGCAGGGAAACGCTTTTTCCCTCCTGGAAGTTTTTCAGATCTGCTTCCAGCTGCTGCTTCATGGCACTCCACATCTCGTCCTCAACGCCAGTTCCGATCAGGCAGTACCAGTCGTCAAAACGGCCGAAAACACCAATCAGGTCAAGGTTGGCAATAACTGCCTGCGGATGGTACTCGGCAAGATACTGTAGTAGAATCCGAAAGACACGTCTCTCGCCGAGACCTTCCCGGATATCACGCGCATAAAACAGGATTTTCAATGCGAACAGCGGGTCTGCCTGATATGCTTCCGCAAACAGAAGCTCAATTCTTTCCGGATCCGCTCTGCGCAGGGATCCAATTGTCGCAAACAGATCCAGCCGCGCATCGCCGGTTGTGTTCCGTGCTGCTGCTCCATTTTCTGTATAAGTTTTTGTCGCCTGCTCCCGTATCCATTCTGCAAAATCCATCGCTGCCGCTCCTTTCCTTCGTTCCACTGTTTTCTCCAGACATCCTTTTCTGGATCTGTGGACTCCATTCTTTCTCGTTTTCTCTTCTGTTTTTTTCTGAGTGAGGGCCGGATTTGAACCGGCATCTTCGCCATTACCACTGGAAAAAAGTTTGCCGTTACGGTCACGCACATGACCGTTTTTTCGCGCTCTTTCTTTTAAGCTACCTCACTCGCGTAAGGCGGGCAGGACTTGAACCTGCATTCTGTGCCTCCCTATTCTCCTAAAAAGTTGCTGTGTGTTCCACAAACATGAAACATTTTTTCTGCACAGGTTTTGCCCGTTAAACTACCGCCTTATTCTGTTATTTTAGTGTTTCTGTCTTCTGTCCCCAGCTCAGGATTTCCTTTCGGGATCTTGGTTCATAATTCATCCATGGTTTCATGCATCTTTTCCAGATCATTTTCTGTAATAGCATTTTTCCCAGTGATTTTTTTCTTCCCGATTCGGATTCCAGGATCTCTCACCGTAAAATTTCCAGTCGCAGATATCCCATGTCTCAGAAATTTTTCGAAATGCTTTTGATTTTCCCCACAGTGTTTTCGCCCGTCGAACCCTCTTATTTGCCGCGCGCTTTGCCCAACGGAAATTTTTGCATCGGCCTTTGCTGACGGGCGTTTTTTTACAGCTTCGGCTCATCAGCCTACTCCCCATCCAGAATTTTCTGATAGAGAAGTCTGCCTTCCTCCCCGGCAAGCCGTCCGCAGATTTCTGCCCGTTCGGCGATAACAGGGATCTGGATATGTGCTTTGGCATCTGCCAGCTGTAGCAGCATCAGGTTTTGAAACATCGCAAAGCTGGCCATTTTCGTATGGCGTCTGACGTGCTTTAATTTCACACTGACGTGGTCATCATGATACTTCACATAATACAGGAGCTCCTGTACATCGAAACACGGAATCACATACCCCTGCCGGTCCAGCTCCGGGATCACGATATCGCGCACGATTTCCATGCTTTTTTCGGGATGACCGTAGTAATGCATGTCCGGATCACCCTCGCGTTTTCCCCTGCACTGAGCTTCAGGCTTTCCGATATCGTGCAGCAGCGCCGCCAGATAGACCATATCATTTTCCATCCTCCGCGGAAGATTGCAGACCACATGGAGGGAATGCATCCATAAGTCATACTGATGTGCACTGTTCTTCTGATCATAGCCGAACATGGTTCGTACGGCCGGAATCAGTGCTGCGATTTCTTCTCGTCTCATATCCATCTCTTCCACAGTTTCTGCTGTTTTCAACACATTCAACAGCTCGCTTAACTTCATGTGTTCATTCCCCCTTTCTGGTCTTTTTATAAATATCCGTGTTTTGTTATGTATAGATGTTGGGGTCAAAAGGTTTTTTGACCCCTTTGATACCAGATTGCTACGTGCTTTGCACTCCCGCAATCTTCATGCATATACTGTATCACATGCTTTCGTTTTCTGCACTTAACCGCTGGTTTAATTTTTTTTGCTGATTTTTTATGCTGTTCGCCCGGCACAGAATCCGATCTGCCGACTCTGCGGTTTCTTTTTCAGTCCGATCATCTCGAAATCGTCCGCCGTCAGAAGACAGGCCTCCTCTTTTTCCAGCGTACCATTCTGATGTTCCCGAATGAGGCGGTCTGCCTGGCGCATGATAGCGTGGTCCAGCAGGTTTCTGACAAACCGTCCATTGCCGTAATTTTCTTCCCGACAGGCATCGGCGCAGATGGAAAAGCATTTTTCCCTTGTTCTTTCGTCCATCCGGTATTCCGATTTTTCCAGCATCAGATCCAGAATCTGCGTCAGTTCTACCGGTGAGTAATCCGGGAAATTCAGGTGAAAGGCAATGCGGCTTGCAAGACCTTCATTCTGCTCCAGAAACTCCTTCATCTTCTCCGGATATCCTGCAAAAATGACAATGACCTCATCCCGGTAATTCTCCATCTCCTGCACAATGGTATTGATCGCCTCGGCGCCATACGTGCGGTTGTCTTCTACAAGAGAATACGCCTCATCGATAAACAGAATGCCGCCACGCGCCGCCTGAAATTTACTCTCAACAATCTGTGCCGTCCAGCCGACATATTTTCCGACCAGATCCTGTCTGCCGCACTCTACAATGTGGCCATATTTCAGCACTTCCTCTTCCTTCAAGACCTGGGATAGCAGACGCGCCACGGTTGTCTTTGCTGTCCCTGGATTTCCGGAAAACAGCATATGCATGGATGACTGAACCCCCGGAAGACCCATCTGTTTCCGCATTTTCTGCATTTTGGCCGCCGCCAGAATCTCATCTGTCACTTTCTTTACATCCGACAGGCCTACCATTTTCTGCAGCTCCACATACGGCTTGTCTGTCTTCTTTTTCAGTTGAATTTTGACGAGGTCTTTTTGTTTGTAGGCCTTGTAAATATGCGTTTTTAATCCGCTTCCGTACCATCTGTTGTAGGCAGAAAAGATATCCGATACAGAATACAATTTCTTTTCTTTCGGAAGATACCGCGTCAGCTCTTCTATCGTGTAGTCGTGATACTCTGTCTTATCCGCCAGACGTTTCAAATAGCCCGTCGCCCGTTCCAGATCTCCCTGGCCTTCCTGAATCTGAATCAGATCCGCGTTGGAAAGAATTTCCGCTATCGTCTCATCCGATACGCTGCGGCTTCCGGAAATGTCCACAAAGATAAACAATGTAGAATTTCCATACTCATTCAGTTTCTTCCCAAGTGTTTTCGCCAGATCATAATTGCCGGTGGCATACATTCCTGTACTCTTTTCACCTTCCAGATTCAGAATCACTGTTCCGCCTCTAGCACTGGAGAAAATATTGTCAAAATTATCTTCCCGCTCTGCCTTGTATGTCATCTTCTGCACATCGTAAACTCTGCCGCTCAGCAATCGTTGATTCTCCAGCAGTGCCGGAATCAGAAGATCTATCATATCATCCGCAGCCGCTTTGTCACCGGCTGTGATCAGATAATGAACCGGATGCCCAACAAAACGTTTTTCATTTTCCGGGGCGTAAATCCGCTCCATTTCGTCATAGAAGCTTTCCGATGCCATAATTTCCTGCATCTGCTCCGCCTGCTTTTGTCTGGTCATATTTTGAGCGGTATAAATCCGTTCACTTACCTGATACGCAACAGGTTCAAAAAAACTGTGATGTTCTGGTTCTATCGCAAGTTTTAATTTTTCCTTCAGCGACCCGCTGTAACACTCCGTCCAGTTATTCCGTTCTGCCCGAACCAGTTCTTTGCAAAACGCATCATTTGTGATCTCCTCATACGCAAGCAACTCAATTTCCGGCAGTATCTTCTGAATACAATCCACACATACCCGGGGAACCACTTCCATCTCAAGTGCAGCCACAATCGTCATCTGACCATTCAGAATATCACTGATCATAATGAAAAACTTCTTTTCTGTACGGTAGGCAGTGTAAAACTTGCTGTTCCATTCCGCAGCATCACTCCGTCTGGAATAGAGACGCTCATATCCTTCCTTCGTTGAATCCTCCTGTTCCAGATTCAGTTTTGAACAGTCTGCTGTGTATTTGTAAAGAATCATTCGCTGCTACCTCCCTTGGAGCTTTTACTGGTAATCCTTCTGTTGTCTCTTTCTACCTGCTATCTTACCACCTGCCGTATCCCATATGTGGACAGGTTCTTGTCTATACGAAAACCAGACAATTTTCTGGTTTTTCTATTTCTCCATAACAGGTACTTACTTCTTTTTTCTTCTGCATTTCTGTACAGTATTTCGACACTGGAATAACGGCTACAATCACAACATGTTCTTTTTTCTCGCAGTTTCCCAGCAAGCCAATCATATACCGCAGCTCTTCTTTTCTGTCGGCAAAATTTTTTCTGCTTGTCATCATCGGCACTTCATCAATCACAAAAACAGAAATTGCTCCATTCTCTGCTTTCTGCGCTATGATTTCTGCCATTCTCTCCACCATCATCGCTGGTGTATCATCAATTTCTATCTTGGAAAGCTCCTCCTGCCCGTACATGCTCTGCAGAATCTTCCACATCTCCTTCTTTTCATGCTGCAGTGAAAAAAGGAGAACTCCATCCTCGCTGGTTTTTCGCTCTTTCCAGCCATATGCAACCGCTTTTTTCGTTTTTCCGCTCGCCGCAGATCCCGCCAGGAAAATCATCCTTCTGCCCCTCCCTCATCTTTCAGAAAAATTTCAAGCATACGTCCAATTACCATATTGTCTCGTTCTACCAGATCTCTGGCTGTTCCAAACATGAATCGAAATCTCAAATCGAAAATCATTCTGGCCTGCTGTTCATCCAGTCCATACTGCTTTTCCAGTGCCAACGCTGCAATCCCCTCATTTGGGTAGTCCGCTTTCATGATCTGGCAAAGTTCATCTTCATGGCATTGTGCCCAGCTTTGTGCTTCCAGCGTGTGTTTTCTTTCCAGAAGCATGTTCTTTCTTCTTACCAGATACTCTGCAAAATACTCCAGCTCTTCCTGGCTGTATCCGATCCACTGACCCGAAATATCCCAAAGTGGTTCTATTTGTTTCATTTCCCGAAGAAGATGCTCTTTTTCCTCCAGAAAAGCTTTCCATCTCCCCTGTTTTTCCGTTCAAGCGGCTCTTTTTCTTTCTCAGGAGCTTTTTCCCACTTCTGCAGTATTTCATTATAGTCCTCCGCTTTTTCCACCATGGTAAGAAATACCTGTTTTGCTTCAGAATTTTTTCTCATAACAGAATACAGAATAGCCAAAAGTGCATCCAGTACATATATTTTATTTTGCCCGCACTTTTTCTCCAAATATTCCTGTTTCGAAACAAACAGCCTAATCACGCCATCTCTGTTGTTTGTGCGAGACGGAACGATGATATAGGCCTTATCCTTTTCTTCAGGAAAATCTTCTGCCCTTCCTTCAAACACGACTTCCGTGGCATCTTCAACGCAGATTTCCGTCAGTGGATCAAAACATTCCAGAAATTCTAAAATACCCATATTGCACCTCTCCTTTATTTCCCGATCTGATCTGCGGTTCTTTTCGTTTTCCCGGGTTTCCGCTTTTTGGCCTTTCGGATATAATTTTCACTGAACTGCTTTTCCCGTTCAATCCAGTCCTGCGTTCTCTTCTCAATCACAAATGGAAGTTCTCTCCAGATCATCCTGAGCTGTTCTTCTGTGATCTCCGGCACTTTCTTTAAAATTGCCTCCCGCAGATATACACCGCCTCCGCTGCAGGAATCCGGGAAACAGTTTTCTTCGCTGATAGCATCCAGAATTTCTTTATAATATTTTCGATACATCTGATATGCTTCGTAATGTGCAATGCGGTTCGCATGGTCTTCGATTCTGGAATCCTCTTCTTGTTTCAGAATTGTTTTCTTATTGATTCCGCCGCTGTTCACATTCGCATAATACATTGCATATGCTTTGGCTTCTTCCAGACTTTGGAATGTGCGGAGAAACCGGCCAAAGTTATGAATATCACTATCTGAAAACGTAATCCAGTCATAATATGCCAATTCCGGCGGAAAATGATTTTCTTTTCCGTAAAGCTCTGCACATTCCTGTCTGCTGACAGAATGATAATCCCACGGACCGATGATATCATCGTAATCCGCGTAGAAAAGAATATAGGCTTCCACCTTTGCATCACTGTATATCAGCATTGGGCTGTGCTCCTCGTACTGATACAGAATCGAGTATTTTACACCCTTGATTTTTCCGTCATTCCTTCTCATCAGCAGTGCATAAACGCCCATCTCGGAATTGTCTGGAATATTGTTCACATGCATCGGTTTCCAGTTGAATTCGTTCTCCGTCAGTTTCTCTTTCTCGCGTTCTTTCTGACGTTCCGCCATTTCCCGATCCATTCTTTCCCTGTACAGAACGCTTCCGATGTAATCATATCGTTCCAGATGCTCCACGCCAATTGCCCGGCCAGCCAGATCGATGGCATAAAAATACCAGGAATTTCCCTTTTCCCATTTCGCCTCCGCAGCCGCTTTGCTGTACTCATCCAGAATATCTTCCCGGATCAATGCTTTTTCTTGCTCCAGATATTTCCAGCCATGCTCTTCTGCTTTGTATTTATGACGATAACCAATTCTTTCATCGGTCGTCTCAAAGATCGGGAAAAGCTCGGTACTTTTGTAAAATGGTGTCTCTTCAAATCCGAAAATATACTCTTTTCCCTCTTTGCTGAGCAGACATACACATCCCGGGCCGCCCATTCCAGAAGGGGGATCCTCCTGTGCAAACACAACAGTTTTCCAGAAGTCTTCTGTTAAATCTGGTAAATCAAACGTGTGATCTCTATCCATATCTCTGGCTCTCTTCCTTTCCTTTTTCCGTTGCATAAAAAGTTCTCTTTTATTCTGTTCTCAGATCTTCTCTCAGCTGATTAGAAAGCACAATTACCATCTGCTTTCTGCGAATAGTTTCATACTGAACATCCATCCACGTTTTTTCAGCATGCGGACACTCTTCCATTCCGATGCCGTACACATACATATCATCGTATTTCTCCGGTATCTCACTCCGATATTCATAGTATTCAGATGACCAGTCATTTCGATTTACGATAGAAAAATGTCTGCCGATCTGCAGATACGGTTTTAGGTCACGGAACAAAAGCTTCTGTTCCACACTCCGTTTGATATCCCGCGGTTCTTCCGAAATCATAAGTTCCATCGCAGGTTTCATTGTATCATCTTTGCTGCACCAGCATTCTCCTTCCGGTTCCGGCAAAGCCATATAGACATCTCTGGAAAATTCCACATCCACCATTCCGACTCCATAGATGTAAAAGCCAGCATATTTCTGTTCCGGAATGTCTGACATCATCAGATAATCGTGGTAATAACCATCCTCAAAACAGATGGATAAGCGGACATTGCGTGCAACATATTTTCTCAGTTCTTCAAATTTAATTGCCATCAGAAAACTCCTCCTTTGTCAGTACCAGTTTTACTACTTCGTGTGCGAAAAAATTATCTTCTTTTTCGAAAATATTACCCAGCACAACCATGATCGGGCCGTCCTCTACTTCTCTGAATCCCAGCTTCCGCAGCAGGCTGATCGTTGGTTCATTTTCTGTCTGGGTCGTCACATACAGCTTATCGACGAAAAGATTCCTTCCGTTTGCAGAAACCCCATCACCAAAGAGCTGATTAATCAGCTCTCGGCTGGCTTCTTCACAGTAGCCGTTTCTTCGGTATTCTCTGGCGATATAAAATTCAATTTCGTATTCGTCTTCCATTTCTCTATGTACGCCTACGTAGCCGATAAACTTGTCTTTCTGCTGTTTGAGAAAAATGGAATAGGTGCAAAGCTCGTGATCAGTTCTCTCAAAATAGTTTGCAAACCTTCTTACATGTTTTTCGGATGGGCTGACTCCGCAGAATATAGAGAAGTCGCCATCATCCCGCAGCATTTGTAAAAATGCCTCGGAATCTCTGTCCGTCCGGCTTGGGAGAAGGAATAATCTTTCAGTTTCGATTGCAGATCCTGTGTTCATTTGTGATCTCGTCTCCATTCTTTTGTACGTTGGCTGTGAGTTTTCATGTTTCAGGAGTGAGGGCTGGAATCGAACCAGCGACAATAGATTTTTTGCTGTACCGACCACACCCATGATCGGCTTGGTTTCTCTGCTCTACCATGGCTGAGCTACCTCACTCATATTTCTCCTTTAACTTTTGTATTTCTTATGTGATTCCACCCCGTCAGGAACCAACCTGCTCCGCAGAAATTTCTCCATCTGCATTCTCGAATGACATTTTTCCAACGGAGTCGCTTTTCCTGTAGCATAAATCACATATTTTGCTCCCGCACCTGTCATATTGCAGATCACAGTATAAGAATTCTGTTCATAATGGAAGATCAGTCTGTCGAAGCTTTTCCCATAGGTGCTGTCTCTTCGATTCCATCCCCGAACAGATACCTGCGACAAAAACCAGTCTGCTTCCCGTTTCTCCGCCGAAGTATAACCTTCTCGAAAAGTCCGAATCAACGATTTCATCCGCCGGAATATCTCCGCCGGTTCTTCTGCGATCTCACTCCAGCCGGCTTTCAGTAGTAATTCTCCTGTTACGTCTGCTTCCTAAATTGCGAAAAGTTCGTTCAACGTCATATCGAGTTGTTCCTTCTGATCTGTTCGGTATTCTGATGCATCCACCGGTGTTCTGATGTACTCCTATTATTCCACTTTTTCCCGGCGGTTGCATTGAACTTGTGGTTTACTTTCCGGGTATGCCTTATCTTATCATGGAACCGTTCCTGCATGTGGACACTCTTTTGGCCACTTCTTCTGTTGCCTTTCTTTTACATCGGGAAGTTTCTGTCCATTACCAGATTCTTGTTTTCTCAATTGCCGCAAGAAATGCCAGCATAGAAATTCTGTTATTGGTCAGTGTACCGGATTCCGACAGAAAATCATAAATCACTGTGCATTCCTTTCTTTTCAGGACAGCTTCCGCCAAGGTATACAAAGCTTTCACAAATTCCTGCTCGGCACGATAATATTCTTCTAAGGCTTCTTTATCCTCACGTCCGTTAACCGGATCAAAACATGCCCTCACATACGCTGCTCTGGCTGCTTTCCGCTGCATCTCAAGATATTCTGCCTGCACCTGATCTGCGATTCCATCCAGTTCCTTTTGCAGCGTGTTGTAAATTTCATTCAGCTCCGTGCGTTCGTACTTCTCTTTCGTGTCGTAAGGCGGTACCTTTGTTTTCCATTGGGATGCCAGTTTGAAGCTTTTGTTTTTCAAATCGACAACATACGCATAGCGTGGACGCATGGTTCCACTCCACAATCCGGTTCGCAAAAACGGATGATTGGAATAGAAAAATTCGTAGGAACAGGATGAAAAATCAGCCCCAGGTTTATCATATTTTTCCTGGTTGTATTTATGTTTAAACATAATAAGGGCTTTATCTTCTACCGTGGCGTCATACAGAAATCCGCCATATGGATCGTCTAATCTTTCCTCTCGCAGCCACCGGACATCAAACGGAGCGCGCGTCAGAAATTTCATTCCTACATCGCCCCACCACATCGTGTCGTTTGTATTGTGGAAGAAATGACCATAGATGCGGATGTCGCGGTAAAAATTGTCGGTTTGCGGTGTGATGATTGAAGAAACTTGTTTTGCCAGATCATTTACATTCATAAAAACCTCTTTTTTATTTTTTAAGCTATGCACTAATCCCACCATAATGTAATCCTCCCTGTTCTGCTGATTGTCTCGATCTGCTGATTTTCTTTTCCGTTTACAATTTCTGTACAAAGCTCCACCGTTTCTTCTGTAATCTCGACCGCCTCCTTTTTCGAAATCCGACGATCACTTTGAAAGGTCAGCGTATCATGCGAAAGCTCCACCAGCTTTAATCCATATTTTTCTTCCCATCTTTTTGCCACCCGTCCCATGGTTTCGCTGTCCGGGCAAGAATTGAAATCGCCCCAATACCTGCCCAGACAGCTGAATATCTCATATGCATGCGTCACATCAAAATTCACCCGGATGCCTTCCGGTTCTTTTTCTTTCTCCCGGAAAATCCATTCATCTCCGCTGCATGCCCTTTGCAGATGCTTTTCCTTCCAGACACACAACTCCATAGAATCCATCTCACAGATAATTGTCGTCATATCTTTCGCCTCCACCATATTTTTATTTGCATGTCCTTTTCTTATGCTTTTCGGCTCTGCATGCTCTTATTTCCTTCTTTTCCACCTTCCCACCGCTGTTCGCATTCTGGCGCACAGCCTCTTTCAGGATTGCCGCTTTAAAGGCTTTCGGTGTGCTTCCCATCCATTTGCTCATCTCTAATACGCAGTTATATTTTTTGTAATCCACTTTTTTAGCCATTTTTCTTTCTCCATTCTTTGTACCCATTTATTTCGCTGCATTTCCAAAACAGCTCTCAAATCACGCATCCGGAAACAGATCGTATTTTTCATTTTCGACGAAACCATTTTCTCTGAGTTCTTTGATAAACCGAATGGCTGTTTCAGCTCCCCATTTTCCCTGCAGAAGCATCATAAGCGAAATGTGAATATCCCGGAACTGTCCAAGCGGCCATTCGAACATATGCCGTTCTAATACATTCATCCCACTAAGCTGCAGCATTTCTTCTTCAAAACGCTCTTCATACGCAAAATCAAAATACTCCGTATCTACCCAGAAACGGCCGCCGTTGCCAAGCTCTCTGTTTACTTCATTGGCAAACAAAATGCAGTTCTCCATATTCCACTCATTGATCATGATGGGATGAATGAACCACAGCAGGCGGATCTGATCATTTTTCAGCACCTCCATCGTGCCTTGGATTTCCAGCGGCGGAACCAGATTATTTTCATTCTCTAACAAGTAAAACATGTGCCATGCTTCCGGGTACATCTGACGCACTTTTGATGTGTTGTCCTTTTTTATTACACGAATGCCAAATAGCTCCCTCTCGCGTTTTACAATTCTTCCTACGACTTCCATGCTCTCTTTTTTCATATGCTCTTCCTCCTGTACTGATACTGCATGTGGGTTCAGATACTGCACAGACTGAAGTTCTGTGCAGTATCTTATCATGACTCACTGTCCTTCTGGTGTCAGACTTTTGTCCGAACTTCCGCACTCTGAAATTTATGGCTCTTACATTGCCAGATATTGCTCTGCCATGCAGCACAGACTTTCCTCGTCAATGACCTCCAGGAAGGCATCTTCATCCCCGTATAACGCCTTGCCAATATGTTTGATCGCCTGAATTCCAACCATAAGCTCCTCTTCCTCCGGGTATTGACAATAGTTTAACAATCTCCGTATTGTCTTGAGGCTCACTGATTCATCCTCTTCAATATATTCTGATAATTCTATATCCCGCAGGATGCTGGAGGCTACAAAATTATATCTTCTTGCCGTTGTCATGAATCTTTCTGTATTGAACCAGAAACTGATACCATCCTTGTTATCCCGCAGGACATTCGAGAATTTCTTCAGCAGATGGGCTTTCTGAATGGTTGTAACTTTGATCCGCTCCCGTTTTGCCTTGCCCGGGGTATGATAAGCATCTTTCTTAGTAAATTGAATTTGTTTTCCCATTTTGTCCCTCCAACTTTTTTCTTCTGATCTTGTCTTTGTTGTGGGAGAGATATCCCGACCGAAATCGACAATATCTCTCCGCCCTGTTTCACGGCCTTATCGTTCGAGATAAGGCTTTAACTCACTCTCTGCAAACGTTTCGATCTTCGCATCCAGTTCTGACAGCTTCTCCATAAATCGAACCATCAGCTTTTGAAATGCCTGCTCCGACTTTATTTCCACAATTCCTTTCTCATTGCGCTTTGCTTCCTCTTCGGAAAAGATCTCCGTCGTATCTTCAAATACATATGGCTCAACGACCTGATCCATGAAGTTCATCATTGCCTTGTATACTGCTGTCGGCAATGCAATTTTCTTCACCTCGATCATATTGCGAATGTCGTAATATACGTTTTCATCCTCAATATCCATGTCGCTGACAAATTTTCTGAGTCTTTCATAGCACTCCATAATCTGCTGTTTCTGAAAATCAGTTGTTGTATTCATGATCTTTCTCTCCTCTTCATTCAGTTTAATTGGTTCAGCTGTTCTTTCCCGCAGTCCACCCTCCGGTAATTCCAGATATGCTTCCAGCTGTTCCAGCAAGCCTGGAATTCTCGGATCTGGCCCATTTGATGTTGCTCTTTCCCAGTCCTTTACTGTATTATGTGATATCCCAAGTGCGTCGCCAATCATCTCATGAAGCCTTGCCTTACTGGGTACTGCTTTCCCCTTGAATTCACCCGTTTTCTTGATCAGATTGAGTACGGTTCTATATTTTGCATTATCAAATTTCATCATTTCGCTTCCTCCTTTTTCTTTAATCCGCGATTTTATCATACAATATTTGTTCCTTCTAAAAAGGGTAGGAACAGTGTGAGCAAAAAGGTAAGCTGTTTTCCTGACATTTTCATTTTCATTCTCCTCCTTTCCTTTTGCCCCATAAAAAGTGTAACCGCTGCATCAGCAAACATCTTGCTACACAACGGTCACACTTTTCCGGGGGTGTTATTTTTATAGTCTACAGCTTCATCAGATTTACTTTTTCTGATCTTTCTCTGTACTAAGATATCCCTTTACGATCGCATGGTCCGGAAATCCAGGTTCCACGGATACTCTTCGGCGGTGTTCTTTATCATGGGTTTGAAAATCTTTCCCCCACGGATACGCAATCCGATCGCGCCTTACAAATTCTCTGTCATAATCTCCAAGCTCAACTACAATATCGCGTGTAATCAAATGATCTTCTGCAAATTCATATGCATATCCTCTGTCTGCGTGTTCCTCAAAGATGCTTTGACCGCATGGCGTGTGTCTCTCGAATCCACCCTGTGAAAGAATATGGTCAACCACTTGCAGATTCCAGCTTGCCTCCGTCGTCTCCCGCCGCAGGTTATTGCAGTCTGCAATCATAAGCACTGGATGTTTCTTTTCCTTTGCCTTATTCACAACAAATTCCAGTTCTTCGGCACGCTGGCTGTAATCCACCATTCGAATCCGAAATCCGGCAACGGTAAGAAGCTGTCCGTCCTGGTCTTCCAGATCCACCAGTAAGAAATTCGGATGATTGTTTTCCATCGTCGTAACCACCGAATCATCCACTGCATGAAAAGTGTATACATCCTTCTTCCAGAGAATTCCAACTTCATTTGTTCCATCATTCTGCGTGACTGCGTGCTGATATCCGGCTCGCTCCATCTCAGCCCAGAAATAACCAATCGTGCTGTGCTGAAACAGTTCTGTTAACACAATAATGTCTGCATTCTGGTCGATCAGTTCATCGATCACAAACTGTGGAATCCCCTTTCCCATACCACTGCGCTGATTGATGTTCCATCCAATTACTTTGCTCTTCATTTGCTTTTCCTCCATTTGGTTAAAATAATTTTACATAATCCAGAAATACCATCGTCTCCACAGCCGGCGTTCCGGCTGCGAACCGAGCATGCTCTATCCCCTCGGTAAGCAGCAGCCGCTCCCAAAGTTTTGGATAACTCTGGAAATCAAATCTGCAATCATCCAGAATCACATATTCTTTGATCTCTGGATGTTCTTCCAGGTATGCTGCAATTCCGGCACCTCTTTTGTACATCCTGTCCTGCGTGTGTCCCGATATAATCAGGCCATATCGGGCGAGCTTGGAAACCAGATATCTGTAATCTTCATCTGTGGGTTCTAGTTCCTTCCAGTCAGATGACAGAACGATATCCGCTCCGCCAAACTTGCTGATTGTCTTTGCCAGAACCTCCACGCGCGCATCGTCAATTCCCTGATATCCTTTTGGGGTTTGCTGGACGGTGGTCCTAGTATTCAGGACGCCATCGACATCCAGAAATACTACAAAGTTTTTATGTTTTTTGCCCATTTGTGTTCTCCTTTCCCTGCCCTTGCAAAAAAGCAGCCGAATAGATCAAATCTATCCGACTGCTTTTCCGGGGGTGTTGTTTTTATTGTTTTAATTATCTGGTGTTTTTATTACCATTCACTGCAGTCCTTATCGTATACTTCTTCTCGCTCTTCTTCTGTGTACGATGACAACCACTCACTCTCCACATCATTTCGATCAACAATTTCCTGATCAAAACTGCCTCGATGACCGCAGTTCAGGCATTCATATTTGTCGCAATCAGATTGACTCACGACCAGACCGCCTTTGAAACCGCAATTCGGGCACTCGTGTTCATCCGCATATCGCTGTGCCATTAAATACACATTCAGATTTAACTGCAGTTCTTCATATTCGGGATTTTTAAATAACTTAGAATTTGACATGTTAGATGTCCTCCATTTCTTTATTTTCCCCAAAAGTAGTCAGCATCAAATCCTCTGACAAAATTCCGGGGGTGTTGTTTTTATTGTCTTGTATTGTTCTTGTCTTCTTTTTCACACTGGACAGACAGTACACTGGCTGTATTCTGTTGTTTTTGTTTCTATCGCTATTCTATTTTTCTACTGTCCACAATCATTTTCATTCACCTCTCTTTCCTGTAAGATTTTCAAAATAATACTCCCTTGCGCAGTACATTAAATAGAAATAGTTGATTTCAGACATTCTTAACACGCACGATCAGAATGCAGGCAGGCTTAAATTCGACAAGTTCTTATTTTGCTGAAAAACATTCGACAAATTTTGATTGTCGTCTTGTAATATTACTTTTCCGGGGGTATTATTTTTATAGATGTTCCTGTAATAAAAAGACTTTGCAACTTTCAAAACTAAAACTGAGCAATGGCATATCCCTCTTATCACTAAGAATGCCTTGCTCACAATGCTAATTGTGTCAGAAATCTGATTAGCCATCTTAACTTGGCAGAATGGAGATCAACATGAATATTGAATTTACAGTAGAAGATTATTTTAAGGAATTGCAGTTAATGGAATCACAATATGGTCAAGAAGAAGATTTATATCCTTTGATTTACATGTTATTACAGATGGCTGAATGCCGAAAAAAACACATCTTAGAAGAGCAATATAATCCTTTGTCTATAAGGGATGTCCACGACGCACAATCATCTAGTAGTTCAAATGTTTCAAAACTTTCAAAGATAAAAAAAATGCTTACGGCAAAACTAGGAGTTCCTGACTTCGCAGTTCTAGATATTCATAGTAACTATTTTCTTGGTTGCATTGAAATAAAAAAAATTTCTGACTCATTAAATATAGAAGAATCGAATATACTCTTTTCCCAAGTGAATAATATAACGATTGAGAAAAATATGATAAAATATAAATTTGATGCAAAAAACCTCATTCAGAGTCTAGAAGCTCCTAACAAATTGAAATTAGAAGAAAAGTTTAAAAGTATAGAAAAACCTTTTATTCCTGAAATTGATAATCCAATTATAAAAAAGCTTACTGAAGACTTCAATGGATTAAACTCACTTTCTTCTTTGTCAAAAGACGACATAAATATAAAATATATAACACAATACAATCGCTTGCTAGGAACTGGAGACCGAACTTATGGTAATCGTTCTTATGGCGTAGAATTTCCTTCTGAGGCTTCAATTGATGACGAAAGTTCTATAACCATAACACTACAGCTTTATGGACAGACCATAGAATTGCCAATTACCAGAATACAGAAAATTTCCCAGTACAAATATAATGGCGACAATGATTGGCTTGAAAAAGGGCAAATTATAAGTCATCTTGAAAAATTCAAGAAAGTTTTGTATACCAACGGTTTAGAATTCTATTTCTTAACGTTGTCTAAAGATGAAAAAACGATTAACATCAAAAAACTTGCTGATCTACGCTCTATTTATAACTCCTATTACCAAAGACACATTCCACTTGCAGCCATCCCCTCCTCTTATCGCCTGTTTGCTACAGCAGAATGGGATAAGTTAATTGCAGGTCTTACAGCTATTGATTGGCATCACGCCCCCATTACGAAAATAGATTAGTTTTCACACTTTTTAAGAATATGGAGATAACATATGTCCAATACCAAACAAATAATCATAACCCTCAACGCCAAATCTCTTTTTGATTATTTTCCCAAAAAGCCCACTGAAAACGATCAATGTTTCAAACTGGATTTCTCCGACCCCGTTCACAGCTACGTGGTCACACAGGAAATCACGCGAGAAGATTGTCCTCTTTTTCATCAGATTTATGAAGTTCTGAAGAAAAAACAGGGCTCTTCCTTTCAGGTCACGGAGAAAACTTTATATGATAAATTCCTTATCGTTGATTTTCAGGATATCTTTCTTTCCTTTGACAAATCTTCCGATCCCAAATGGAAACTGAAAGATCAGGAATTTCTTCAGAAAGATGCGCAGGATCTGATCGAGCATGGGTTTGATCTTTATTTTCCAGATTCTGACAAAGCTGTCCATATGTCTGCATTTGATAAGAGTGGAAACATGACCCGGCACAGCAGGATTTCGTTCATTGATGAAACTCTTTACGATGAATTAAATCTCCGTCTCAATTTAGGAATTGATTTTTTCGGAAACAAAATCAAAATAGCAGAAAGTAAATATTATGCCTACCGGGGATTGTATCTGTCTTCTTCCAAAAGAATTGATTCTGAAGAATTATGTCTTACTCCTGAGACATTTGTAGTTGTGCAGGATGAACGGATAGCCTCCGGTAAACGTGAAAACAAACCTGCGACTGGATATAATTATCAGCGGAATGTCCCCTTATTAACAGCAGAAAAAACAACGAATTCAGATGAAACAATAGATTACCAATTTTTAAAACCGAAAACGGAAGAGTTTTTCTATGTAGATACTCCTTTCGATGGTTCTGGCTTTATCACTCCAACCTATTCACGTTATGTCAATACTTCTCTTGGAACATCCGACGCAACCTCTTTTCAAATAAGGCTCCCCTTTATAAAAGGAATGCTTCATGAGGTTGATGTTCACGCATTTTTAAGGGAACATAACAGCGATAACGATTCACCCACAAACTTGTATACTGATGCCTTTGGATTTAAACGTGACCTGTATAAAGCCCATGTTTTTGTTACCAAAAGTATGTTTAAGGCATATAGCTGGTTAACGCAGTATTGTGAAGCTGCAAAAAAAGAAGGTAAAACCATTGATCCGATGGAATTTTATTGCAATGCATTAAAAAAATACGATCATGCATTATATATTTCGGGTACTAATTTACCTTATGGGCAGTCAAAATATACGCATTTAAGTTATCAGATGATCAATACTCTGGATTTTTCTGAAACACAATTTGAGCATATTTTAGACAAACATTGCTCCTTTATCGAAAATCCCATTGATTATTTAAAAGACTGTGATGATCTGGATGACGAAAACATTGCCAGCGGCGATGATGCAAACGATACGGATGAATCAGAAAATATTTTTACTGATTCTAAATCGCCGGTATGGAAAAAGGCTCTCTTTAAGAATCCTGCTCTTGCAAATGATATCTATATAAAATCGCAATTGCAGAACATTCAAAAAGGGCTTTTAACAAAACTGGTGAGCGGAAAACTGCTTGTAGAAGGCCAAACACGGTATTTATGTCGGGATCTGCTGCCATTGCTTGTAAGCCTGCTGGAAAACGAGACCGATATGGGCATATTTTTTCGACGCTATTTATATGGTCGATTCTATCTTCCTATGAACAAGTATCAAGATTTAGGCTTAAATTATCTTTCCTATTATGCCTTTTTCAGAAGTCCGCATCTGTCAAGAAATGAACAGTTGATTATGCAGCGATTTACAGATACTGATGAAGCGCATTACACAGGGGATTCAGCTTATTATAAGAACCATTTTAAAGGTCATCTTGAATTATATAAAAGATATTTCGGTAAATTAACTGGTATTGTTATGGTTCCTCGAGGCTCTGCCGCTCCTTTATGTTTAGGCGGCGCTGATTTCGATGGCGATTTGGTTAACGTTATCTTTCATCAGGATGTTGTGAACGCAGTTGCATCTGGATGCTACAAAAAAAATACGTATAAAAGCGAAAAGTTAGATAAAGAATACTGTTATTATGAACGTATTCTTCCCATTATCACAATTCCTGCTTTGGATTCTCCTGCTGTTGAATTAAAGGCACATGTTCCATTCGAACATATCAAAAATACCTTTTCCAACCGGATCGGACTGATTTCCAATGCATCCATTTCCATTGGGCAGACCGAGTATGGCAAACCGTTAAATTCATCATCAAATTCCACGAACCAGGTACTTGTGACAAAGCCAAATGCTTCATCAGCTCCTGTTCCTCCTTCGTGTGAACATTGTACCTTATTGACCGGTTTGGAAATTGATGCAGCCAAAAATGGAAAGCACCCTAATTTAGATCCCATTCTAAAGGAGCAAACGCATCAGAATTCCTATCTGACGTTTTTGAAAAAATGGAAACAGTTGCGCTCAGAAGAAAATTATTATTTCAGCAATTTGACTGTCAAAAACAGTAAATCTTCCAACGAAGAGAAGTTCACGATTTCCGCAAAGGATTGTCGGACAAACGCAACTTTTTCTGTTCCAGATTATGGAACCTGTATTAACAAATTGCCTGGCCGTTTTAGAGATGAATTGGAAAAATACAAAGCGAAAGAAAAAGTCCGCGATAATACCTTAAAGTTGTTCCTTGCGCCGAAAAAAACATCTGCTAAAAATAGTGCAGCGATCAAAATTTTTGAAACGCAATGCCGTGAGATTTTATCCACGCATTTCTTTTACATCCATTCTCTTCTTCCTATTATAAGAGAAGAAAAAAAGAGGTTTTCTATGCACCGGAAAATCTTCTGAGAAATTTGTTTCAAATTTATGATGAAGAAACTGCGATTCAGCTTCAAAGAATTACGGTTCCAGCCTTAAAAAGTAAAATACAAGAGCATATTACGGAAAGCAATTCCATTCAGGACATGCGCACACGTCTTCTTCAGGAGCAATGGCTTCTTCAGCCTTCTGATCATCGTGGAAAGGCATTGGAGTACATCATTGGAAATGGATTCAAAGAAGCTTCCCTTGATGAAACGGAGCGAGAACTGCTGTTTCATTTTTATCAGCAGGGATACAAAACGTTATGGTTAATCCTTTCCTGTATAAAGGTGCCAACACAGGATGCCCCTTTTGATGTTCTAAAAGAAAAAGCGATAAAACAAATGGAAAAGTCAGAAGAGAAAAGAAAGTCAAAAAAGGCTCCTAAGGAAGAACTTCCTCCCATCTCTTCCTATGTGGCTTCAAATTCGGACTTCATCAGACACCTGGACAACGCTGCCCGTAATTTTTACGTAAATAATGATGCAAATGCACAACGCAAGCTCTACCGTATTTGTCTCCGCGAACTAGAAGAACTGATTGACCATTCATCTGTCGATATGGGACAGCTTATTACCACATTGCATAAGCTCACAAGAACAAACTCTGAAAACCGGAATTTCTTCTGGGATGCATTTGTGTGGGAAGATATCGATTCTCATTTGAAAGGAAGTGATACTACATGTTGAATGAAAGAGCGGAATTCGAAGCATATATAACAAATCCCGAATCAAGCTCGCCAAGAATTCAGCCTAAATTACTTACTGGAAATTTCAGTACGGACTGCTGTTTATATGGAATTGAACAGATTCTGGTTGTACTTGCAAGAGGATATATTTTTGACACTTACCGTGAAGATGAAATTTATTCAGATGGGTTTGTTCGCCCTGAACTTTTGAGTGATGCAAAACTCTTTTTACAACGCTGGCTTGGCTTCCCTTTTGATCATGCGGATTCTCCGGAAAGTAATCCCACTTCCCGCCGACAAACTTCAAATGGGACAGACTATTTTCGTGAGGCAGACGGATGGTTTAAAAAATATTGGATGGCACATTGTGAGAAAACCGAGAAGGAAAAAGAAAATCTTTGGAAGGAACTGGAGACCAAATGGACCGAAACTTTGTCCGTCAACGATTATCGGGAAAATCAAATAACATTGAATTCCGTAATTGCCCAGGCACTCAATCGTGGGTCATTAAAAGAACAGTATTTGGTCTTTCGGAAAGATCCTTCCGGCGCTCCTGTGAAAAATAAAAAAGAACGTTTTTCTTATTTATACAGTCTGAAGGCTGGCAATGATGGTAAAATACACGCGCTGTACGAAAAAACACGTGAACGCTTACTCAAAAATATAGCCGCGTATCTCTTAAGTCGAAAATACCATCCCAAAGGTCAAACATTTGTACTGCTCTATAGAGGTCAGCTCCTCAACTGGTATGGTATTGATGATGCGAAAGGGGCGCGAAGCATCTGGTATTTCCCACGCTGCGTATGGGGGCTGGAAACGAAGGAACAAATTATGGAAGCTTACAGCCGAGAAAGTCAATGGAACTTTATCAAATTTTCTGTCAACCAGGCATTTCTCTCCTATTTTGACTTTCACCTGATTGATCCATCACAGGCTTGTGATGTTGATACGTCTAAATACTGGATTCTCCAGGATATGGGGCATGGGAGCAAGAGTTTGAGATGCTTGAATGAATAATTGGGGAGGTGGCGTTAAACCGCCACCTCAGTCAACAACTACCAATGTTCCCTCTTAACCGATGTTTTCAAACGTTTGTTTTTGATTTTAAAACGTTTTTATGCATCAATAGTGCATTTGAACATCAATACTCTTCAATAATCTTTCCTTTAAAAATCACTTTTTTATCACCCAACTTTTGTATTTTTATATTTCCATTTATAATTTCTTTAGAAATCCGATCTTCAATCATATTATTTCTAGGTGATTTATTCCAAAAATAAGCTCTTGTCATATATGCAAATAAAGTCTCGACAACTTGTGCCTTTTGTTCCTCTGAAAATCCATCAAGAATATCTTTCGGAATATTTCCTCGTTGTTGCTCTAAAAATAAATCATTATCAAAAATAAGAATTTTAAATTTTTTATATTGTTCTGCTATGAATCTATATTTTTGACACTCTACCTCTTGCGCATAATCAAACTCTGGTGTATTTTCATGAAAAACTGAAGGAAACTTCCTATATGCAGACCCTGGTTGCATACGTACAAGTTCAGATATTATCTCATTCAAAATTTTATTACCACTGCCAACTTGAATAGTAATCCAAGATTCATCCCTGTTATCATCTGGAATATTAGCCAATAACGCAAATGCATATTTCTTTTCACAATGTTTTTTTAACCACAAACTTGTCGGATCATCCTTTCTATGAGAATCAATATTTTTTATTTCTCTTTCCTCAATGTTTATTTCACAAATACTTTTTCCAAAGTTTTTCAAATCTGAATCCTTAAATACGCAAATTTTATCATCAGTCATTAAATATTACCTCCATCTCTCTGCAAATAAGAAATTTAGACAAATTATATGTATTCCTTATTTCCATCTTTCATCACAACAATCTTCCCATCCACATCATAAACATAAAAATCATGCACAAATTTCGCCAATCCACATTCTTTCAATTCATCCGCAATTTACTGCGCTTTCTCCTGTGTAATCTCTTCCTGATACAGATACCCAACATACTCTTCATACTCAAATCCTCTTTTTTCAAAGAACTCCAAAAGCTCTTTCTGCACTTCCTGCGGATTTTTTCCTGCCTGTCTGATTTTTGCTAGATCTGTATTTATTTTTATTCTGGATCTCTTTTGAATCATTTGTTTTCCTCTTTTCCTGGCTGTTTTACCTACTCTGCCGTAAAGGTTTCGTCCTTGAAAAGTTCTGCCCAGGCAACAACTTCATCTGTATCAACAATCATCCCGCCTGAGCCAAGATTTGCGTAAAAATACTTCTCAGCTTCGTTGTATCCGCCAATGGTCCATTCATATTCATCTTTTGCACTTTTCCATACCAGAAAACACCATGTGCCATCCTTTGGTAATCCTTTTTCCGAAACAAGATGCCATTTTTGTACGCTCAAATTAAAATTCATTTTCTTCCCCTCCTCCGCGTATTGAAGTTTTCTTGAATAACAACCACGAAAAATATCTCCTTAGTCAAAGTGGATATTCTCAATCCGCTTCGCTACTTGCTTGATTCGGTTAAATGAGACTGTCGCGATCTGTATAAACACTAAGACAGTTTCTTTGTATCATCACAATGTTCTTACTCAAAGTATGTCGCACTTTCCGTTATTCTGCAAGCGAAAACAAGAAATTTCTCTACAACTTTATCACAATACTGTTCTCATATTTTCCATCATAAAGTATTTCTCTTCTGTCCGCCTAATTTGTTCTGATGCATTTTATTCTGCATAATATTCTTCCCCTGTATCCAGGCAAATCGCCGCCAATCTTCCACTGTTTTTGCCTGCTCCGCAATCAATCGCAATGTAATTATTTTTCTTAAAGATATATCCGGGTCTGCTGTTTCCAAGAATATTCTGCGTAGGGGTGTGTCCGCTTACCACAGTAATGTTTTTGAAATATGTGATATCAAAATCGGTTCTTTTCCACACAAGTTCTTCCACGGAATACTCCTCAAGCCGCCTTGATTCCGAAAAATATTCCATCCCTGCGTGAATCAGCCAATATTCCCCATTATTTATGATTTTCTTCCCATACGGACGAAATGATTCTATATATTCCACTACCTGTCGCCGCTCTTCCTGCGGAAGTTTCAAGAACTCCTGAATTGTGCTGATTCCGCCGTTCAACGTCCATTCTGCAAAGGACTGATGTGCCTGTGATGACATTTTATGAAGAAAGTCCTTCGAAAGTTCCGATACCAGAAGTTTCAGACACGGAAGAGCCATGAGCTCATGGTTGCCCATAATGGGAATGATATTAGGGTTTGCCATCATATATTTCAAGGTATTCATGGAATCCGGCCCCCGGTCGACTACGTCACCCAGTACATAGAGTGTATCATCTTTTCCAAGGGGTATCTGCTCCATCAGGTTCCTGAACAGCTCATATTGTCCGTGAATATCACTCATCGCATAAATCATTTGCTTTTTTCCATCTCTCTTACAAGATCACAAAGTTCTTCTTCCCAGTCACTGATTTCCGAATACCAGATACATCCATACACACCTGGAAGTTTCATATTCCTTGAGGAACATACGATAATGTTGGTTTGATTTCCCTGCGCCTGCAGAATCTGAACTAATTTTTCTCCCGCTTCTGTGTCGCTGATGGCTCCTGACCTCATTGGAAAATGCATATCTGTGATGATCAGATCGAACGGCTCTCCTGCGTTTTCTGCATCTTTCAACATTTTCAGACCATCTTCCACATTAGACACCTGCTCAACCGATGCCACACCACAGCGATTACCTAATATTTTTCGAATTGCATTTGCCTTATAAACACTGTCCTCGAAGTTCAGAACTTTCATATTCTACAGCCGTCCCTCTCATTTTTGTTGTTTGTGCTTTTCATACGCTCGTATCTTCTGTTCGCTTTTGTGTTCTTTCAGAACACCATTTAGATTCTATTTTCTACTTCCAAGCACCATATTGAATGCATCATAATTCTGCGTGTTGTTTCTGCCGCAGAACACCGCATATTCTATCGTTTCAAAATAGGATGCATATTTTTCCTGTACGCTCCGAAATGCCCGTGCTACAATTCTTGGCGGGTTGCAGAAAGCGCCGCAGCCAAATGCTCCTAAAATCAGAACTTCCGCTCCGTTCGATGCTGCCGCCTGAAAAACACGTTCCAGCCTTTGCATCTGAAGTTCGTACAGTGCTTTCTCACTAATCTTAACCGGCGCATTTCCTGCAGACGGGTTCATGGCATTGCTTGGTTTCTTTCGGAGATTCGGGGCTGCGCAGGTAATGATGTCTACCTGATACCAGTCTTTTTCTTCCATTCGTTCCGGTGCAGCGATATCGGTCTTAAATACGACGACTTCTGGTGTGTACAGAAGATCATCATTATAAAGTGGATCGCCTGCTTTTCGGTGCGGTTGATAGAACTGATGCCACATCGTTTCTGTGTCCAGGCATGGATACAGTGTGCTGCATCGGCAAAGGCATTCTTCCTGCGCCGTACTTCCCCGTGTTACACCGCCGCCGGGGTTGGTTGCAGAGGCGAAATTCAGGACACAGACTCGTTTTCCGGCTTTTGCATATGCAGAGGCGGCTTCGAAGCTTCTTTTAGATGAAACAATCGTTTTGCAAGATGATTTTCCAGGTTCTGGAAGTGCAATTGCCTGCGATGGAACATACAGCTTTTGGTTCTGAATTGAAAACTGAACTGCCTGCTGGAGCTTCTGGTTTGCTTTTATCAAATCCATGGAGTCCTGAAAGATCGCGATATTATTACTTCTTCTGTCCATTGCAATTTTCCTCTCGTATCCCAGTCACACAATGCTGTTCTGCTGAAAATTATACACCTTATCCTCCAGCTTCGTCCAGGCTTTTACATAGTCCGCATCGATAAAGCAGCCCCTTGCCTGTCGGAATGCACCTGGCTGCTTGCCGCCTTCCGTGGCATATAATCCTGTATCCCAGCAGCCTGCTGATAAGCTGTTGTCTTTCAGGATCAGTAAGTATACCTCGAAGTCATTTGGATAATCATCATCCTTTATGTAGTGGAATCCGGTGAATGTAACGCGAATATTTTCTGCCATGTTTGCTGTCTTTTCTTCCATCTTTTTTCTCCTCATGATAGGCCTTTTCTTTTGAATATTGCCATTTTATCTCATGTCGAACGGAAAATGTTGACAGAAACTTGTCCGTATATAAAATTCAGGGCAATATCTCTGCCCTGAATTTTATAACAAATTATAACTATTCAGATCCCCATCTCGATTCCGCTTACGCTGCATCTCTTCTTCCATCACACAACACTGTTTCAAATGAAATGAAATCCCATACTGCACCATTTTCTTATAGCCATCCTGCCACAGTGTCTGTGTATAATCTTTATCTCGAATCTGCTCCAATGCCTTCCGGCAATCTCTTTCCAGATCTTTTTTCTCATCTGTATACTTCACTTCTATCACAATTCCTGTTTCTGCATCTCCCGTTTCAATCACAATATCGCTGAATCCTTCTCCCGATTCTCGATTGGAAGATACACGCAAGTCATTTTTATAGCTTAAGATTCCAAGCAGAATTCCATGATAGAAATTTTCTTTCAGTGATTTCCGCACAAAGGTATCGCGTACGCTGACTGTCTTCTGCAAATACAAATTCAAAAGTCTTTCCACCTCTGCTGCTTTTCCGTCAAAGAGTGCCTGGCAGAACTGTTCTGCCATTTTCCCGTCTTTTTTCACTTCCTGCTGAAACAGTGTAAGAATCCGTTCTGTTATGATATTTCGAATTTCCCGGTTTGGAATTGCAAGGCAATAGCGGCCATCGCTTTCTCTTCCGCGCTGTGTCAGGTATCCAGTCATGAAAAGTGTACTCCACAGGTGATCCATGGTCGAATACAGGTCATTGTAGGTAACCATTTCATCGATTGGTTTGATCACTGTTTTTCCGTTTATCAGCCATTCCAGTTCTGTTTTTGTGAGCATATCCGGCTCGTTGATACTGTCTATAAAATGATGAATCACACTGTTCCCGCTTGTATTCATCCAGTAATTTTCCGGCTCGGCCTCTGGATTATGGATATGATCATTGCAGTAATTCACAACATCCCACGGACAGTACACATCTGCTTTTCCGAATCGGTATCCGTCATACCACTCTTTTACCTCGTCGTATCGGTCATCCATTTCATAGTCATGCAGCATGGTCTTTACTTCTTCATCTGTAAAACCGAAGATTTCATCAAATTCTGTATTTGTAATCGAATATACTTTGAAATTGTTCAGTCCGGTAAAGATGCTTTTTCGCAGGCAGCCCGTCAAAACAGCAAAGGCAAGACTGCTGTTTGTCTTTAGAACATTTCCGAACATATTTCGAAGCAGCAATACTATTTCATCATAATATCCATTTTCATGGGCTTTTGCCATCGGAACATCGTATTCGTCAATCAGGACAACCACTTGCTGTTCATAGTGAACTTCCAACAGTTCTGTCAGTTCCTGAAGACTGCTGGTAATGGTGTCTTCTTCCATATTTCTTGTCAGAAGTTCTGAAAAAAGTGCTTTATCAACCCGGCTCAATTTGTCGCTTTCCAGAAGAAATTGAAATCTTCTTGCCTCACGATTGATTGTTTTTATGAGCTGCGCACGGGCTTTTTCATAGGAATCGGCATCAATTCCTTTTAAGCTGATGGAAATAACGGGATATTTTCCCATATATTGTTCACAAATCTCTGTATTCTTAGAAATCTTCAAGCCGTCAAAAAGTGCTGGATCCGTTCCAATTTCAAAGAAATGCTGAATCATACTCATATTCAGGGATTTTCCAAAACGGCGTGGGCGCGTAAAAAGAGTGACCTCACTTCCGTTATTTAAAATCTGTTCTACAAGGGAAGTTTTATCTACATAATAATAATTTCCATTGCGAATCTTTTTAAAGTTGTCAATCCCGGTCGGGAGTTTTGGTTTTCTCATCTTGAAACCTTCCTTTCCAACTTTTGCGGCTTTTGACACCAGCGGCTGTGCTTATGTTCTGATCTCTATTTTAGCTGGTTTTATTTACTTTGGCAATGGTTCTTATCGGTTTCTAATCTGTCCAATTTTTTATGATCTTATATTGGTGCTGAATGGTTCTCTCAAAAAGTGTTAAAGGCAGTAAAAGGAAATAAATATTAGTCCCAAAGCCAATCGTTCATATTTCCACTATAGTTACCATTTGCATCCCATGTATCTCCTGTAGATGGATCATAATAATTTTCAACTCTTCCAGCCCCATCTTCAGCCCAACCATAATTTGCGCCAGAAGGAATTCCGCTTCCGCTACTTGAGCTTCCATCAGATGAACTCAATCCACCACTGGAATCACTACCAGAACCAGAATCGCTATAGCCAGAACTGGAATTTCCACTGCTGTAACTATAATCATTGCTGTCGTCATAGTAACTAGAACCACTTGAAGATGATCCTGAACTTTGTTCAGCAGCTTCTTCAGCAGCTTTTCTTTCTGCTTCTTCCTGAGCAGCTTTGGCAGCAGCCTCTTCTTCTGCTTTCTTCTTTGCTTCCTCTTCAGCTTTCTTACGAGCTTCTTCCTCGGCTTTTTCAATAGTAGTTACTCTGTCATTGTATTTTGTTACATAATCATCAATCGTACTGTTATATTTGTCAAAGCTGTCCTGCTCAACGGTATTATAATTTTCGAAGTCATTTTTCAAGATATCTTTGAATGTCGTAAATTCGCTGGTAGCGTTTTTGAGTGCTTCCTTATCGTCCACTTTTTCAACATCATCACCAATTTTATCCGCAATTATTTTGATCGTGTCGTCATATTCGGAGACAAAGGAATTCTTCATCTGCGCAATAATTTTTTCATAGTGTGCAGAACATTCCTCATAATCGCCTTCTGTCTTTTTATACTTTTCCGCACTCTCCATCTCTTGTTTCAATGCTTCCAGTTTTTTATTTCTGTCTTCTTCTTTTTCAAATCTCTGATATTCCCCATCAATCTCACTGTTTTTTGTCTCAATTGCCTGTAAGCGAAGCTCCTCCTGATGACGGTCATACGCTTTCTTTGCAAAAACTCCGATGACACAAATGCAGACAATCGCAATACCAATTACAGCAAGCATGATGACTGTCTTTTTGTTTTTGTTCTTTGTTTCCATCTCGAAACACTCCTCCTTTTTCTTTCTGTTTCCCGAAAAATCCATGTTTTCTATGTTCTTTTCCATATTTTTATTGATTCTTCGTTACTCATTTTTCATCACATTCATTATATCGCAGCTCGTTTCTCTTTACTATTTCTTTTTATGTAATTTTCAAAAAATCCTCACTCTTTGATCTCACAAGATTATAAAATAGTACTTTCCTTCCATCTTATCTTACGTGATGTTGAAATACCCCGGAACACAGTTCATCTCTTCTTGCCCTCCGGGGTACCTCTTAATCTAATTCAGCCACTTTAAAGCTCTTCAAAATACGAATCACCTGTTCTTCTTCTTTTTCTGTAAATGTACCGTCTGGTGCTTCTGCGATAAATGCAACTGGTGTCGGATAGTCAAAAGAAAATTCGTCTACGTCCCCAGCCTGGCCTGCAAATTCAATCTCGCCAAGACGGGATGTCGGTATCACTGCGAACAACGTGCTGTCTACAGGAACATAATCATCATCAATACCAGCCATCATCTCGCCTGTGATATGTACTCGTGCTACCATAAATTCGCCAAGATCTGAACAGTCACGATCGGTTCCCCATGGATATCCAGGCACAAAATTAGAAGTGTCTGCCTGTGAAACCTGTGCCTTCAGCATATCACGCGAATAGCCGCCAAGCGCGCCTTGGCAGTACCAAAACGAAACGGTAACACCTCTATCGTTTGTCAGAACAACGTTTTCTCTGACCGCATCCATGGGACCGCCAACTTCCTCCGTCTGAATTTCCCAGCCTTTTGGGATTTCAAACTGGAATGCCGTGCTGTCACACTGATTTACTTCTCCATACCGTGTAACATAGATATCTCCCTGCTCCCCAGTTTCCGTCCATTCCATATCCTTCTGCCAGTCTGCACTTGACTCCCAGTGTTTTGACCAGATTGGATCAAAGGTCCGGTCAAAAAGATCTGTTTCCTGCATTTTTTTATCAATGACCGGGATATCAACCACTGCTTTTCCTTTGATTCTCGGGCTGATGGAAAGCTCCAGTGAGCCCGCATATCCACCCAGGTCGTCCTTCATGGATACCTTTGCCTGGCCTTCTGCTTTTCCAACTGCTCCGCCGGAAAGATTCAGGCCAGCGCTGTCATATAATTTTGCGCTCAGCCGGATGTCGATGTATGCTTCCAGACTTCCGTTCACCTCAACCGTACTCCACTCAAGTCCGTCTGAATTCAGATTTCCTTCTTTGACTTCTTCTACTTTGCCGGTTCTGCTGTCATACTGGAATCCCAGGGTGCTGTCGGCTGTTGCACCGTAAGAGCTGTGAATGCCGCCCTCCAGACTTCCCGCTGCCCCGACAACGGCTTCCAGATGATTTGTAATAACAATCGGTACAATACCGGCGTTGAACTCGATATTCGGCAGTTTTCGTTCGTAAACGGTTTTTTCCTTTTCAAATTCTTTCTCGCTGTTTGCGCCGCATTCCAGGGCAATACCGGCTTTGCTCCTTACTGCAATTCCACACTGGACTTCACCGTCTTTGATATCAATCTGAAGTTCCAGCCAGCATCCCCATCCTGCCTCTCCGGAAAACTGAACGGGTTCTTCTTCAACATTGATTGAGACACTGTAATCGTAATCACTGTTTTCTTCCTCTGTCTCTTCTTCCGATTCATCTTCGGACAGTCTTTTAATGGTATAAGCGCTGTTATTTCCTGTTTCACTTGCACCATCCTCCGTCAGCCGGAACTGTTTGATAATATGTGCCTTTTCGAATACATCCAGCAGGGTCGCCGGCTCTGTTTCTACCCGGTAACCCTGATTCGTTTTTTCTTTCTGCACTACTTTTCGAATAAATCCAGAAGGCGCTGCACTGATTTCTCCCGCAACAAGAACATCTCCGGTCTGGTAACCAGGATCTTTTTCAAAGGTGAGACTGTTGTCAGAAACTTCCGTTGGCTGATCTTCTGATTTCATCTCATTGGTAATCACCTTTACATTGTCTTTTACAATGATGTCAGGATCATCCGTACTGTTTTCTGCTGTGTTCTCATCCGATGTGCTGTTTTCCGATACACTTGTATTCTGTTCTTCCGGATTCTGTTCCGGCTTTGTACTCTTCTGTGTATTTTGAGCTGCAAAAATTCCAAACAGAATCAATGCCAGAATGATTGTGCCTGCCAATACTGCGCGGATCCATTTTTTCATCTGTACCTGCTCCTTATTCTGCCTGGCAAAGCGGATATTCGCAATCCGCTTCGCCACTTGCTTGATTCGTTTAAAATGTGGTGCACCAGATTTACTGATTCACCACATTTTAAGCTTCTTTGTATTACGGAGTTACCGTTTCATCTTCTGCCACGTTTTCATCATCTGGCTCTGATTCTGATTTGGATACTGCTTCACCAGGTTCTGCTACTTCCGACTCCGAAATCACGCTCTCTGATGTTGTTTCCGGTAATGGAGTTTCCTCAACAACCACTTTCTGCTCTGGCTGTTTTTTGTTTCGTACCTTTCCAGCGTACATTTCAATCTCTTCTGTGTCATCCACATCATCCATTTCCTGATCAATTCCACCGATGGTGTATGGGTCATTCTGATATTCAAGCGTGTTTACAGATTTAATGGTTTTGGTCGCTCCATCGAAATCAAAAACATGCCATAAGGTTCCTGGCTGATTTGTCGGAATCGTGTATGTTGCAATGTTTTTGCCTTCGAGATAAACCTGAACTTTTGCTCCAGAAAGAGACATTTCATTGGCCACTTCACTGTAACTGTTGGTATAATCGTGTACGAAATAGCTGAACTTTTCGTCTGCTTTTACGTTACGTACTGTAATGGTTTCCGGACCATAACTACTTGTATCATCTACGTCTAAGTTTCCAACAGAATTTCCTTCGAAATCTGTCTGTCCGAACCAGATATGATACGGTTTGTCCGACGAGTAGCATGCAAGATGAGAATCCAGATCCCACGGCTCTTCGCCCCAGGTTAATACGATGCGGAGTTCTCCTGCGGTTTCACCGTTCCCATCTCCCGGTACAAGAACAATATTTGCTGTTTCAATCTGGTCTCCCGCTACTGTGATATTTTTGTAATTCGTCACATAGCCTTCTTTGCTGATTTCAAGCGTATAATTTCCATTTTCCATTGAAAGAGTATAGTCTGCATTTTCAAATACTCCTTCTGTCACAGCATCACCCGTTTGATTGTTCCAGCCTTTGCGTACAATGTAGGCTGTTTCTGTAATACCATCTCCCGTGACTGCATCGGTTATCGTTCCCTCTACAGAACCTGTATTAAAATCATCATGGCGCTCCACCATATAGATATCTTCTACATATCTGATTTCACTGTTCTGAACCAGAACTTCCGCAACCTTGTACGTCTGATAAGACGTTGCGGATACTGTAATTTCATAAGTTCCATCCTGCAGATTTTTGGTGCTGTACTTGCCAAACACATCGGTATAGAGAATTCTTTCTGTTTCTGTTCCTTCCTCTCTCCAGACTCCAGCTCCTCCTGAAAAAACAGCAATTTCATTTTCTTCTGTTTCAAGGTTCCAGGCTCCATGGCTTCCGCCTCCACTGCCGCCTCCGGCTACGCTGTTTCCACCATTGCCGCTGCCTGCTCTGACTTTTCTGGAAATTCTGACTCTCGCGTTTTCTATCGGCAAACGTGTTTTGCTCGAGTAAACATATCCTGTGATACCGCCGCTGGCGTACGTACATTTTTCAACGCGGACTCCATTTTCCTTATGCATTTTTATTCTCAAGTTGTTGTTTTCATCATTTTGAAGCGGTTTGAATTCCAGATCAAAATCGAAATATTTCTTCAATACATCTCCAAGCAGGGAATCTGTATCGAGTCCATTTGTTGAGTATGGATATACCTTGATATCCTCGCATGCAAGACTTCCATTTTCTAAATCATGGTATGCAAATTCTGCCTCAACGCCTAAGCCTAAATCTGCATAATAGCCTGCTAAATCAAAAACACTGTACAAAGTCAACAGACCTTTTATACCAATACCGCCTTCCATATTTCCCTTTGCCTCAAGGGTATCAACACCATGATGAAAATCGAAAATGCCTCTCCATGTTCCATCTTTATATTCAAATCCCTGTGTTGATTCAACGCTATATGAAATATGTAAGGATCCATCTGCTTTGTATGAACAGAAAAGTACAATATCAAAGGTAAAACCGGTAGCCCCTATTGCAATTGGAAAACGCATTAATTCTACCTGACCACTGTCAGCAAATTCTTTTTCCGCCGTAATATCTTCATTTGCATTTTCCGTGACAGCAAGTTTAAGTTCATTTACCGAAACACCATTTACTCCAACGTCAACATTTACAACGCACAGAATTTCAGGAATTTCAAAATCAATTTTTCCTTTTCCTTCATCATTCGAACCAATATTAAATTCAAAATTCTTTTCGTAGCCAACATCAATAACACCACCTGCTCCTATATTAGCCTGTGTTGCAATTCCGTATTCATCCGTGTCGGCAGCTCCTCCGATAAGTGCTGTACCGCCTCCGACAAAATCAATTTTGCTGACCACTTCCCATAATTCTGGCTTTATGCATGTCAGAATCAGTTTCTCGCCATCCTCTGTTACCGTAGTTGCTTTGAGCGCGATACCTGAAATATAAACTTCATTCGCAGGAAGGATCATAACACTTCCTTCTCCGATTTTTTCTGTCTCGGTTGTTTTCGGAAGTGTAACTGTATAGGTTCCATCCGCATTCTCTACAACTGTATAATCTGTGATATTTTCCAGTTCTTTTTTCAATACACCATCTACGTACTGTGTATTATCATGCGGCTCTTCACCAATTGTTGTGTCTTCCTGTCTGATTTCATCAATTTCACAGAAAATCGATTTAACATCTTTCTTGGAAAGCAACTCATGCGGCTGGAACTGGTTTTCTGTATTTAATTCCAGAAATCCTTTCCCTACTGCAATTGCTGCTTCATTTTGATATGTAATACTATCCCAATCCGTCCAACTGTTCGTATCATACGAATGTATTCCATTGAATCCCATTGCATGTACTGCCGTATAAGCCGCAAATTCACGTGTTGCCGGTTCATCTGGATAGAAAAACGGGATATCCTGCTCCAGATCTTCGATATCCGGTGGCGGCAGGATTCCATATTTCTCTGCGATTTCGATTGCTGCTTCATACGCATTTCCTGCCGTATCCGCATAATAATGGTTTAAGGAATCCGGATCTGTATCCAGGTTCATTTCAACCTTTTCAGCGAGCATCTGCACCCACTCACCGCGTGTATATGTTTTGGTGTCGTCCGATGGATCATCTGACTTCACGTAGGTATATTCAACTTTTGCTTTCAGCTCCACGGTAGTCTGATCCACAAGAATATTCTTGGAAAGCTCCATGACCTTTCCTATGTTTACACTTTGTGCTTCTGCTCTTGCCCGTTCCGGAAATACGCCTGCAACGGTGCTTCCCGTCATAATCAGGCACAGAAACCACGCCAACATTTTATTTCTTCTGTTTTTTTTCTTCAGTGCAACAACAATGGCTGCTCCTGCCAGCACCAGCAGTACAACCCAAACAATAATTTTGGTGTTGTCACCCATTTTCGGTGCAGATTTCAATTTCTCAGCCTTTAAGGACTGGCCATTTTGCTTTGCGTTTCCAGTTCCCTGATCTTTTGTTAATGTCGTTCCGGAATCCTTGCTGCCCGTTGTCGTACCAGGATTTTTCGTGTCATTTGCTACGTTTCCATTTCCTGGCTTTTCATTATCTGTCGGATTCTTTTTGTCATCTCCAGAAGGATTTTCCTTATTTTCATCATCCTTCTTGTCATCTGATGCTTTTACCGTACAAACCGTTGTCAACGTAACGGTTTCTCCAGCCTGCAGAGATTCCATCTTTTTTGTTGTCTCCGTATTTTCGGCCAGCACAAAATTTTCCGGCAAAACATTTTCCAGTGACAGATTCGTTACTGCTGTATCATTTGTATTGGTTACAGTTAAAGTAACTTTGATTTCTTCACCCTGCTGGTAAGTTTCTTTGTCTGTTGTCAAGGCTGCTTCGATTCCATCCTGAAGCAGCGATGCTGCAAGAGCAGGCTGTGTCATCATTCCGGTGCATAAAAGCAGTGCCAGAAAGACAACTTGTAATTTCTTCCACACTTTCATACGTCTTCTCCCTCGTAAATGTAAAATTTCGATCCTTTTTCTCTGAATGTCTGCCGCTTATGCTGTCTTCAGGATCCCTAGCGCCTTCCGTCAATGGAAAAGCGGCTTTTCTTGCTCTGCATCCAATCATTAGCTGAGCAGAGCAATGAATATTTCATTTTCCTCCTTCTTCTGTTGTATTTCTTTTAGTGTAATACATCCTCCCTTTATTTGCAATATATTTTGTCATGCATTTTGCAATGCATATTTCAAGCAAGTTATGCAATACAATAAAACAGACTGGACTTCCAGTACTCTTTAAAATCAGAATACAGCCAGAAAAAAGCGCACTGAAATAAGCTGTTCCCAAAACAGCTTTTTCTTCATTTTTCGATTTCGCAGATTCGAAAAATTTATTTTTTTGTCGAACCTTTTTTGAAACACCTTTGTTATGTTTTATGCTGCCCGTAGTTTCCACATAAGATCCGGAAACATGCTCCGTTCTTATATTCTCCGGCAGCAGAATGGAGTTTGATATGGCATTTCAGTTAAAAGGCAACCGCAAGGAAACGGAAAACAAAACCATCCGTTTCCCCATTCACCTGATCGATCAGATCGAACAGGCAATTTCCGATTCTGACCAGGACATTACCTTTTCCAGCTTTGTGATTCAGGCGTGTGAGTATGCGCTGGATCACATGGACGCCCCGTCAGAAGAACACAATTAACTTTTATTTTTTTCAAATCAGATTTTTATGGTTCGACGTGCATTTTCTGGCTGTTCTCTGCTTCTATTTTATCTTACCATGCTTCTTATTTTTTTCAGGACAAGATCCTGTCCTAACTCAACTCCACAACTTCATCATACAGACACACAAACACCTCTTCCACTTCCGCATCTTCATGAAAGTGTCCGAAATACCATTTCTGAAATTCTGTCTTATCCGCCACGCGCTGCAGGTACTGGCGAAGTTCCACCTCATCGTCAGACAGCTCTCCATACCCCATTGCCGCGGCTACATCTCTTGGGGCTGTGTGGGTCAGTATGTAGTCCACCTGGAAATCTTCTTTTTCCAGATTTGCCCATCCTTCTTCGTACTCTTCCCGTGACGGAATTTCTTCCGGGAACCACGAAATTCCCTCCGCGCGGGACATTTTATCGATGCTGTAAGCACCTCCGAAGGTAAAGAATTTCAGCCCGTCAATCGTAAAGATCTGGCCGCGCATCAGATGGATCATATTGTCCTCAATGATATGCACCTTTCCGCCGTTCCACTGCTCCACGGCGTAGGAATTCAGTTGTTCGAAGTTCTCATGATTTCCGTCGATAAACAGTGTCGTCACCGGCAGACTTCGGAAAACGGCTCTCGTATTCGCTTCGTATGCTGCAGAAAAGCCGCAGATGCCGACATCTCCGCAGATGATCAGATAGTCATCCCGGGTGTACTCGTCTTCGTGCTCGTTAAAATAGCGTACAACTTTTCCAATATCAAAGATGCCATGGGTATCGCCTGTAATGACAATGCTCATTCTCAGCGTCTCCTCTCGTGTTTTCTGTTTCTGTTCTCTCAAGTATCGCAAAACATCATCCGCAAATTCTGTCCGCTTTCTCTGCCGCTGCTATCGTTTCTTGCAGAGGCACAGACTACGCCGCACTATTCCCGAAAATAAAACACTTCTCCCCGTGCCCGGAACGGCAGCCGGTTTCCTCTCGGAAGCAGAAATGCATGCTCTCGTCTTACCTTCAGATCATTCTCAATCTCCCCGTCCGTAATAATCAGAATCGGCCCGTCCTTAGGAAAATCGTTCGCCTGTTCCAGACAATCCACGCCCGGCTGCAGTATGGTTCCTCCTCGTCCCGTGACTTTTACCCGTCCGGCAATATCTTCCGGTGCCAGATATCCCGCATCCGTCGCTTTGGCATCACAGAAAATGATTCTCACGAACGGAACATCTTTCGCCGCGGCATAGCTGGCGATGGAGCCGAGTGCCATACCGATCTGTTTTGCACTCATGGAACCGGACGTGTCCACGACCACACCGAAGGTCCGGCTCTCCAGATCCTGCTCGTAATACGCATATCCCGGCCTTGGAATATCCGGCGTGGCACCCTGCCGTCTGCTCGGCCGCGCATAGGTGCGGTGTTTTTCCAGCGGTGGAAACTGTACGTCAAACCACTTCGCCAGCGCGGCATCCCAGGGAATGGCCGGCATCGCAAGCGCCCTGATTTCCTGTACCAGCCCGGCCGGCAGGAAACCACGATTGTGCTCCTGATGGTAATCCAGTCCCTCCCGCAGTGCGTTTTTCAGCAGTTCATCCAAGCTGACCCCGTTTTCTCTTCCAGTAAAATGCGGTCTGTTTCCGTTAAACATATCACCTCTGCCAAAGCCCCGGAAGGTGTTTCGTTTTTTGTACTTTCGGATCTCTTTCACGATCAGATCATAGATACTTTCTGCCGATTTGTTGTGAAGTGTTTCATCATACAACAGCCCATCCGGCGGCATTCTGCCGATCTCCATTTCGTGCAGCCAGTCGTTGATGACGTAGTCGCAGGCGATGTTCCACAGAAAGAAGTCACGCCCATTGCACCGTTTCTGGTGCTGCAGTCCGGCATGGAGATATTCATGCGCGAGAACAAAAATCCACTCTTCCTCCGAAAATCCGCACGACGAATTGGCATAAATGATTCCCTGCTCTGCGTCAACCGCTGCAATATGGATTTCATACCGATGGCACATTTCAATGTCCTCCACAATTTTAAATGTAGCTGCAAGACCTCCGAGCAGCGGATAATGGGACAGGAACCATTCTGCTGCTCTGGAAATGACGGTATTCTTTTTCGTTTTAAGATCGTATCCTCCCGCATCGCAGAGTGCAGATTTGATGGAATGAGTGACTGCATAGGAAAATTTTTCAGCATATGCATTTCTTTCTCCCTTTTTATAAACGATCGGCCGTTCTACCCCGATCATATCCTTTAATTTTTCAGAGTTTGTCCCGCAGATCTGCGCACCATTATCCTGGTGCTTCAACAGATATTCATAAATTTTCTGCTCGCTGTTCAGTTTGATCGGATATGCTTCCGCCGGATCTGCGCAGATCGGCTCGCCGAGGCGGATGTCATAAAGGAATCTGGTAATGTAGATATCACAGGCTTTGTTCCAGAGTGCCGGGACAAATTCGCAGTCGGAAGGGATGCTCGCTTTGTCAAAGTGGCCGAACGCCAGGTGCAGAAGGTTGTGTGCCATCACATAGCACCATTGTTCCGGCGACAGGTTCGCCCGCATGTTGACGTAGATATTTCCATCTTTCGTAACACAGGCCAGACTTCCTTTTGCATTCAGATGGGAGGGCTTTGCAGTGATGTACCCATCCAGTTGATGGAACAGTGTATTTTTTTCCAGCAAACCAAAGCCGGCCTCCACTCTGCGGTACCCGGCCGGCTTTTCTTCTTCGCGGTAATACCTGCTTCGAACGTATGGCATCCTTTTCTCCTTCCTTTTTTCATCCGACGAGCCGCGGCAGATCACGGATGATTTCCATCATAAACCAGTCCGGCAGTGCCTCCGCTCCATCAGCTGCGACGGTCATCTGGGCGATTTCGAAATTGATGACTGCGAGTTCTTTGATCATGCCCTTGGCGCGGTACGCAAAGGAAAGCATGCCGCCGGAAATTCCCTGTTTGCTTTTCGGCAGTTCTGCAAGCAGTCTGGCGCGGAAGGACTGTGCGAGAAAATACAGCACATCCCGGTTTTCCGGCTTGTCCGGCCATTTTGCTTTCTGCGCGATAATGTCATCCAGGAGATGTGTGTTGCGCAGTGTTTTTGTGTAAGCAAGAAACATCCCCGCATGCTGTTCCAAGAGGCAGGCGTACGCCATCATTTTTAATGTTTCCTGCGAAATATCCTGCTCCCCGGCCCGGTATTCCTTCAACGCATCGCTCAGCATGTGCCAGGAACGCGGGGTGGAAAACGGTTCTTCGGTTTTCGGCGGTTCGGAAAAGAGGTGATCCGGCCGCTGGATGATATAGTCAATGACCCACGGATGGAGTCCTTCTGCCTGCGCCCACTTGATCCACTGTCCCACATCCGCTTTCAGCTGCACATGGAACATACGGTTTAAAAGGGCGGACGACATCGTTTTTACGATCGCGCTGTCCTCGGCACGGTTTCCTGCTCCGATCACAATGCTTCCCTCCGGAAGATGGTATTCTCCGATCCGCCGCTCATGGATCAGGGAATAGAAGGCTTTCTGCACTTCCTGCGTACAGGCGTTGAGTTCGTCCAGGAACAGGACATATGGCTCTTTTCTGGCGATCATCTTCGGCGGAAGGAATTCCGATGTCTCGCCCCGGATCTGCGGAATGCCGATGATATCCTCCGGCGCGAGCTGGCTTCCGAGGAGCGACACGCACGGCAGGCCGACTTCGTCTGCGAATTTTTCCACTAACGCGGATTTTCCGATGCCGGGCGCACCCCAGATAAAAACCGGCCGCACCGGCGCAACCTGAAGCAAAACTTCTAATAATTCATCCTGTGTTACACTAACTGGTAAATGCATCTGATCTACTCCCTTCTGTTCGGATCCTGTTTCTTTGTCAAAGCGGATATCCGCAAGCCGATTCACTCCTTGCTTGATTCGGTTCAATCACTTTTTCCGCCCTGCTGTGATTTTGCTGTGCTGCATTACAATATTTCTCACCATATTTCTCTGTATTTTCCAGTTTCACTGTCATATTCCAGCACCGGAATTTTTCCGCTCCGCCAGGTGGTTCCATCGAGATAATAGTGGCTCTGACCGTCGTGCCAGATACCGTCATATGTCCTGTTTCCGCTGATTTTTGCCGTGGAAATGTGGCCTGCAATCACATCCTTATGGAATGCTCCGCGGCTTACCGTTCTTTTTCCCACCATCAGCTCCTCGCTGGTCACGCACAGCCAGTCTTTACCGCCCCATTCGGCAATTCCGGCGTGCACCAGAATCTGGCGTTCTGTTTCATAAAAGTAAGGAAAATGGCGCATCCAGGTGATCAGATCCCCCGCATCTTCGAACATCAGCCGTACTGCTTCTGCATTTCTGGAATCCTCTGAGAGGTGTGCTTCTTTTTCCAGAAACTCTTGAAAATGTTCTTCTTTCAGAAAGCTGTGCAGCGTTTCATAGTCTCCATCTGCATCCGATGCCAGCCATTCCCGGCTGCGATATTGCTCCACACTGCCGATATGCCGGTTGACATCCGCATATTCTTCCAGCCAGTCCAGCAGTGCTTTTTCATGGTTTCCCATCAGGGCAATGACTTTTTCCGAACCATATTTTTCCTGCAATGCCCTGACTTTTTCCAGCACCGCCCGGCCATCTGGCCCATAATCTATGTAATCGCCCAGCAGAATCAGCTGGTTTTTCCCCGAAAGGTCTGTTTTTTTCAGAGCTGCCTCGAATGCCTCCAGAAATCCGTGAATATCCGACATCATATATCGCTTCATTGCTTTTCCTCTGTTTGTTTATACATAGAAAGTTTCTTTCGTTTCCAAGCAAAGGCATCCCAGTCTTCCATTCTCGAAGCCGCAGCCGCAGTCACACAGATAGACGTTTCCTTTTTTATTCTTCCAGATGGATCCATTTCCCATGTTCTGATGGCCGCAGACGGAAATATATCCATGCACTCCCTCATGAAGAAAAACCTTGTACCACAAATCTCCCATCAGATAATAGTTGTCCAGTTTCCATTTTCCCGGTTCTGCCGTACAGGCATGGGCAAGCAGATACGGCTGACCGTCCACCTCGATTTCCACCTGTACCGGCCAGGAGAGGATATACTCCGCAAGCTCTTTCAGATCTACTTCTGTCAGGCGCTCCTGCAGAAGATGGAACGAATTGTACGGATATGGCTGCAGGAGGGCGCGGTCTCTCTCGTTGCTTCCGTAATAGTGGAAAATATAGTTAGCAAGCCAGTGGTCGTGGTTGCCGCGGAGCACGGTACATTTTTTTCCCAGCTTCAGTGTCTGAAAATACACGCCCGCCGGGTCTGGATGATCCATGCAGCGGTCAAACAAATCACCAAGCAGATACAGGTGATCGTCCTCTTTGAGACCCATTTTTTCCAGCAATTTCATGAACCGCCAGCTGTCGTTATGTATATCAGTAATAATATAGTGCATCCAAAATCTCCTTTTCTTTCGCAGCTTTCGTGTCAGCTCCTGCAATCATCAAAGCTTTCGTTATCCGCTCATTTTTTCCAAAACGGCTTTCCTGCCTGTGTTTTGGCATGTCCTGTTTCAAAAATCTTCCCGCTTGTTCTGCTGGTTCCGGATCCCGGTCTTCTGATGCTGGCATCATGGAACGTCTAAAATCGTTCACCTGTTGTTGTCCGAACTGTAAAACTCTTCCCCCGTTTCCAGACAGATTGCCGCCAGCCGCCCTCCCGGGAAGCATGCGCCGCAGTCGATGGCGATGTGGTGATATTTTTTATAAATATACCCGGGATTATCATTTTCCGGAATCGTCTGCGTCGGCGTATGCCCCGTTACCAGATTTGTATTCGCAAAGTATTCCTTCTGATAATCTGGTCTGGCCCATACAAGATCGTGCAGGGAATATTCCTCGATCCTCTTTTCCGGTGTGAATCCACCCAGCCCTCCATGCACCAGCAGATACTGTTTTTCTCCCACTGTAAGCTCCTCATACAGACTGAAATCCTCCAGAAAATTCAGTACTTCCTCCCGCATCTCGGGATCCAGCGCCCGAAATTCCCGGATCGTAGCATCACCGCCGTTATACTTCCAGAGAACAAGATTGTCCAGCAGTTCAGCATCCACTTCCTCGATGGCAAGATCTGTGATTTCCTGACAGAGAAACCGCAGACATTCCAGCGCCATCACCTCATGGTTCCCCACGATACAGAACGCATTCGGCATTTCCATCAGTTTCAATATCACCTTAATCGGATGCTCACCCCGGTCTAAAACATCACCCAGAACATAGAGCGTATCTGTATCTTTCAACTCAATTTCTTCCAGCAGCTCCATAAATTTCTCATACTCACCGTGAATATCAGAAATAACGTAAGTAGCCATAAACAGAATCCTCCCTTTTTCATCCATACGAATCTGCATACGTTCTCCATTACCAGCTTATCTTACCATACTTCCTGTTTTTTACCGGACAAACTCTTGTCCCTCCTTTTTTTGCATAATGTACACTCTAGAGCGTGTCTGAAAAAGGCTTTTCGCAAGCTGCGAGTCCCAGTTTGTGGAAATGATTTTTCAGACACGCTCTAATACATCTTCTATTGAACTTTCCTTCATGCGAAATCCCTTTTTCTTGATACTATACCACATCTATTTTTTTCTTCATTGAACTACAAGTTTAATCCTCTTTTTCTTGCTGTTTTCTCGCATTCTATCAGCATTACGCGCTGTTTATACAGCGCCTTTTATTTCTGTACAATTTATTCTCTATATGCAAAAAAGGAACGTTCTATCCAAATCGTTCCTTTTTGTTTGTAGATTATTTTATTTTTCAAATTTCTCAATCACGCACGTATGCGTCTTCGTTTTCTTATCACAAACGCGTATTTGCCGAGTGCACAGTAATGCCCGCGTCCCCCCTTCGTCATCCCACCGTCAGGCGCAAAAAATCTCCCGCCGCACAGAGCCTCTTGCCCTCCGAAACAGTGCCTGTCCGGGGACTTGTGCTCTGTGGGGCGGGAGGCCTTTTACACCGTCCGTCCCCTATTTACTTAATACCCCGTCGACCGCCGCTTTCCATCCGGCATATTTTTTCTCCCGGATTTCATCGTCCATCTTCGGTTCATACACACTTCGTTTCATATTTCCCGCGAGCTTCTCCAGATCATACACACCTGCCGAAATACCCGCCATATAAGCCGCTCCAATCCCGGAAAGCTCCTCCGCGTCCGGAATATTTACGCGTTTATTCGTAATATCACTCTGGAACTGCATCAGATATCCGTTTCGTGTCGGGCCGCCGTCTACACGGAGTTCCTCGATCCGCATGCCGGTATCCTGCTCCATCGCACGGACAAGGTCGGTGATCTGGTAGGCAATGCAATCGAGTGCCGCTTTTACCACCTCAGCTTTTCCTGTGGTGCGGGTAATTCCGCTGATCGATGCCGTTGCTTTCTCATCCCAGTACGGCGCGCCAAGCCCGGTAAATGCCGGAACCAGATACGTGCGGTCTGCCGGATTTGCCTCCCCTGCCAGTCCTTCCGTCTCTTTTGCCGAAGAAATCAGCTTCAGGTCATCCTTCAGCCAGGTAATCACAGCTCCGGTGTAGTTCAGGTTGCCTTCCAGCACATAGTCCACCTTGCCGCCTCTTCCCCACGCAAGCGAAGTCACAACGCCGTGACTGCTTTTAATCGGCTTGTCTCCAATGTTCATCATCAGCGAAGAACCCGTTCCGTACGTTGCCTTGATCATCCCCGGTTTTAAACAGCCCTGTCCGAACAGAGCCGCATGAGAGTCGCCTAATACACCACAGATCGGAACCGGCTCGGAAAACAATCCTTCCATCGTCGTGGTTCCATACACCGCATCGGAATCGCACACCCTGGCCAGCGCACAGACCGGAATCCCGAACATCTCACAGATCTTCTCATCCCATGCCAGTGTTTTCAGATTAAACAACTGCGTTCTCGATGCATTTGAAAAATCCGTCTTAAATGCATGATCCCCCGTCAGCTTATAAACCAGCCAGCTGTCAATCGTACCCAGGCAGAGTTTCCCGTCTGCAGCACGTTTCTGTCTTTCTTCTCCGCCGTTTCGAAGCAGCCACGCCATCTTTGCAGCAGGAAAATAAGCCGAAAGCCGCAGACCCGTCGCCTCTCGGATCTCCTCTGCGTGACCCTGCTCCGCAATCTCCTGCGCAATGCCGCTTGCGCGGCCGCACTGCCATACAATTGCCTCTTCCAGTGGTTCCCCGGTCGCCTTATCCCAGATCGCCGTCGTCTCACGCTGATTGCTGATGCCGATTCCGGCGATTGTTTCCGGTGCAACACCGGACTCTGTCACCAGCGTTTTTACCGTCTGTACTGTATTTCGGTAAATCTCATTCAGATCATGGGACACCCATCCCTTTTCATTGACGATCTGCCGATGCGGCAGGTCGGTACGGCGGAGTAAATGTCCCTCCCCATCAAAGAGCAGCGCTTTCGTTCCCTGCGTGCTCTGGTCAATTCCGATGATATACCTTTTCTCCATTTTTCCAGCTCCGTTCCTAAAATTTTATAAATATCCAGATCCCCTTCTCGAATAACGCTGAATACACCCTGTTTTTCAGCATACAATGCGTCATTGTTTATTATCGCAGCGTTCACCCTGCCCCTATAGGCAAGATCTTTGGCGATTACCACACATTCCAACATCTTCCGCAGAACGATTTATTCCTGATTATTTCCGCAGAACGATTTGTTCCTGGTTATATAGAAAAAGTTCCTGCGTTCCCGGATTTTCTTCCGCCCAGGCACGCAGGAACATGGCATACGCAGACCTGCGGCAGTTTACAGTTCCCTGCGGGCTATCACATTCACCGCTGATTCCATTTCTGGTTAAGCCAGTAATTCTTTCGTTTTTTTTGCAATGCCCTCGGCATTCAGTCCATAATAGTCAAATACTTCTTTGGAAGTTCCCGTGATCACCGGCGCATCCGGCAGAGACATGTTGACTACCTTACGCGGGCACTCTGCGCCGACCACCTGGCTTACCATCGAACCAAGGCCGCCAAATGGAGCGTGCTCTTCGATCGAAATGACAACTTTTGCCTTCTTTGCAGCCTCTACTAGGCCCTCTTTGTCCAGCGGTTTCACACAGTACATATCGAGCAGTCCTGCGCTGATTCCCTCTTCTTTCAGCATAGCAGCTGCATCGAGCGCCGGGCGGACCATCTCACCGCAGGCTACCAGTAAAACATCGGTGCCTTCCGACAGAACCGTTGCCTTATCCATCTCAAACGGTGTATTTTCTTCGCTGTAAATATCCTCAACGGCATTTCTTCCCACACGGATATAAGCCGGTTTCTCATCGGTAAGAAGTGCCTCAACCAGTTTTGCTGTCTGGAAACGGTCGCTCGGCAGATAAACGCGCATGTTCGGAATGGCTGCCATTGCTGCGATATCCTGTGCAGAATGATGGCTCATGCCGAGTGCACCGTAGCTTACACCGCCGCTGATGCCGATCAGCTTTACGTTGGTGTTGGAGTATGCACAGTCAATCTTCGCCTGCTCATAGCTTCTTGTAGAAAGGAAGCACGCCGGAGATGCCGCAAATGCTTTCTTGCCGCATTTTGCAAGACCGGCAGAAACGCTGACCAGATCCTGCTCTGCGATACCCATCTCTACAAACTGCTCCGGATACGCATTTGCAAACGGTGTCAGGGAAGCACTTCCTCTGGAATCGCTGCAGAGTACCACGATATCTTTATCCGTTTCGGCATGTTTCATTAAAACCTCACAAATGGCCTGTCTGTTTGGAATCTTGTTCATGACAGTGCCTCCTTTCTCTCATCCAGATCCTTCATGATCTGCTCTACTTCCTCCGGTGTCGGCACTTTATGATGCCACTCCGCCTTATTTTCCATCACAGAAGAACCACAGCCCTTCGTTGTATTTGCAATAATAACCGTCGGTTTTCCCTTGCAGTGTTTTGCCAGTTCAAACGCATGAACGAGCGCGTCCATATCGTTGCCCGGTACGGAAAGAACATTCCATCCGAACGCTGCCCATCTTTCCTCCTGGCTGTCCTGTTTCATGACATCCTCGGTATTTCCGGAGATCTGCAGACGGTTACGGTCTACGATCGCGCAGAGGTTGTCCAGCTTGTAGTTTCCTGCAGACATCGCGCCCTCCCAGACAGAGCCTTCTGCCAGCTCGCCGTCACCCATAACGGTGTAAACACGGTAATCTTTTTTATCCATTTTTCCTGCCAGTGCCATTCCCATGCAGACCGGAAGTCCGTGGCCGAGAGAACCGGAGTTCATCTCGATGCCCGGCAGTTTATTGTTCGGATGGCCGATGTACGGGCTGCCGAATTTGGAGAATTTTTCGATGACTTCTTCCATCGGGAAAAATCCCTTTGCTGCAAGTACCGCATAATATGCCTCAACGGAATGACCTTTACTCATCACAAAACGGTCGCGGTCCGGGTCGTCCATGTTCTCAGGGCTGATGTTCATCTCTTTAAAATACAGCGCTACAAGCACATCGATGACACTCATGTCGCCGCCGATGTGGCCGCCCTTGCCGGAAACTACCATTTCCACTACTTTCTTCCGCAGATCATACGCCAGACAACTTAATTCCTTGTATTCACTCATGATTTTCATTCTCCTCTTAAATATGCTTTGACATCTTCCTCGATCGGATCATATAAATCCGGGGCAATGCCGATGTATTTGCATGCTTCATACAGAACCGGCACAACGTTCTCGTGGATACCGACACAGTGGTGGATGTACGGTCCCTCAACGATTTTTGCCTCGAGGCGTTTCAGGTTCTGTACCTCAACCCATACGTAGGTTCCCTTCGTGTAAGGGCCCTTTACACCTTTTGCATTTCCAAGCAGCAGGGAGTACTCTCCGTTGTCTCCGTCGAAACGCGCCAGTGTCATTTCACCTAATTTTGCCTGTGCCTCTACAGCGCCCGGATGGCTGAATGCCAGAGGATAACCGATCGTCGGTTTTTCCTGTGCAACAGAGATCGGCCACGGTCCGCAGTGCTGCAGCAGCTCGCCGTTCTCGTTGTCCGGGTGACGTACCGTCCAGTCAGCAAAGAAGCTTCTCTTGTCGTTTCTGCCGGCAGCCTCTACCATCAGAGCGGTGATGGCACCGTGGATATCGGTCTCACAGACAACCGGAATTCCCTCTTCGTTCAGCAGGGAGTTTGCCGCACACGGCATAATGCCGATCTCGCCCTGCAGTGCGTTCCAGCACTGGATCGCAATGGCATTGCAGGAATATTTGACAGCCAGGTTCTTCATCGCAACCTTCAGAGCTGCTACATTTTCCAGCTCTTCCGGTTTTATTTTTACACACATATTGGTATTGCAGTAAGCAACGACTTTCTCTACCTCGGTGCCCTCTGCTTTTACTTTCTTCATCTCTTCGGTCAGCTCCGGAAGCGGAATCGGGGAAAGCTGAATATTGAATTTTTCCAGCAGCTCGCCCTCGTTGCACATCGTGGACCAGAAGTCGAACGGACGCGGTCCGATCTGAAGGATTCTGGTGTGACGGAAGGTATCTACCACATTACATACGGCGAGGAAATCCTTGATGCCGCGCTCAAATTCCGGATCGGTCAGGCGGCAGTTTGTCATGTAGGTGAACGGAACGCCAAAACGGCGCAGCACTTTTCCGGTTGCGAACAGGCCACACTGGCTGTCGCGGAGACGCACACCGTTCTCATCCGGTCTCTCATCGCGCGGTCCCCAGAGGAGTACCGGAAGCCCCATTTCCTTTGCCAGTCTTGCACAGACATATTCCGTGCCGAAGTTTCCGTGCGGGAAGAAAATTCCCTTTACGTTCTCACAGCGGAATTTCTCCTGGATTTTCTCACGATCCGCCTCATCGTAAAACAGCCCCTCCTCGTTGATATCTGTGATATCAACAAATTCAACGCCGAGCTCTTTTAAACGCTCTCTCGTCAGGTTGGCGTATTTTACAGCATCCGGAGCGCTGAAAATACTTCTTCTTGTAGGTGCAAATCCGATCTTAACTGATTTCATATTCTTTTCCTCCACTTAATTGTTTTTAAATTTCGTTAAACTTTATTCTAAATTTGCCTGCTTTCTATGGCTCTTATATTACTAAATTCTTTTGAATTTGTCAACATCTATTCAACTTTATTAAATCTTTTTTAGTAATTTACACAAAAAAGAATGGCTGTTTTTATGCATTTCTTCATATTTCATTTTTTTACAGCTCAGAAGTTGACTTCTTTTTTAATTCATATTAAAATCAATGCATAAGTTTAATATTTTTCAGATAAACACTGAAATAAATTTCAACATCCCGCATGTAAAAACACACAAAAGCAGCGTGCGGGCTGATTTTATCGAACAGGAGCTGAAATTTTATGAATATTTCTGCGAAAGAACTGGCAAAGCTGATCAACGTATCGCCTGCCACGGTTTCTATGGTTTTCAATAACAAACCCGGCATCAGCGATGCCACAAGAGAGCTGGTTTTAAAAACCGCAGCCGAGTATGGCTATGCGCCGAAAAAAAATGAATCCTCCGGCGCTTCCTCCCGCATTATTCAGCTGGTCAATTACAAAAAGCACGGAAAGGTTGCTGCCGACACACCGTTTTTCTCCCAGCTGACCGAAGGAATCTCCACCGAATGCACCCGCCAGGGCTGTGCGCTTCATATCTCCTATTTTTATGAGACCATGGATATTGACAGCCAGCTCGATGCACTCCGCGCTGTGGACTGTGAAGGCATTCTGCTTCTTGCAACCGAAATGGCTCCGTCCGATTTCCGCAAGTTCCGCGATTTTTCTGTTCCGATCGTTGTCGTGGACTGCTATTACGATGAGCTCGATTACGACTGCGTTCTGATCAACAACATTCAGGGGGCGTTCAACGCCACAAATTATCTGATCCAGTGCGGACACAAAAACGTGGGCTACTTTCACTCGAACCTCGACATCAGCAACTTCTCCGAACGCGCCGACGGCTACTACAAAGCGCTCCGTGCAAACGGTATCAGCACCTCGCATCCATATGTCCACCCGGTTTCCCCTACCTCGGACGAGGGCTACCGCGACATGCTGCGCCTTCTCGAGTCGAAAGCTCCGATCGCAGATGCTTACTTTGCCGACAATGACATCATCGCTGCGGCCGCCATGCGTGCGCTGCGTGAAAATGGCTACCGCATCCCGGAGGATGTCTCCATCATCGGCTTTGATGACGTTCCGATGTGCGATATGATGGTTCCTCCGCTTTCCACCATGAAGGTCCGAAAACGCGAGCTCGGCGCCACCGCTGTTCAGCGTCTGCTCGACCGCGTAGCTGATCCGAAACGTGAGTGTCTGAAGATGTGCATGGCAACGAAACTTGTGAAACGCCAGAGTGTTTCCAAACGTTGATTCTGCTTTTTATGCTCCCCGTATTCGGCGCCAATCTGCTCCAGGCACTGTATGGAACCGTCGATCTGATGGTCGTCGGCCAGTTTGCCTCCACGGCAGATGTTTCCGCTGTTTCCACCTTCTCCGCACAGAACGTCGGTGCCGGAGAATACAAGCGTGCCCGCTCATCCATGTATCTCGGCATGATCTGGACATTCGCGGTGGGACTTGCCGTTTTTCTGTTCAGCTTCTCCCACGGTGCGCTTCTTGCCCGTCTCTTCTCGGATGATAAGGACGTCATCGCGGCCGCAGCCGATTATCTCCGCTCCTACGCAGTGGACTGTGTGATCGTCGGCATCAACTTCTCCATGATGGGATACCTGAATGGAAATGGAAAAACATTTTTTGTGGCACTGCAGGGTATTTTGAGCACACGCGGCGCGCAAAACAGGCAACGTAACGTCTGGCAGCCGCTATGCAAAAAGAGCGAAACGTCTCCTTTTCTGTGGGGAAGGCTTTTCGCTCTTTTTCTTTGCATTTTTCCGCGCTGCTGTGCTATAGTTATCACAAAATGATTTCTATGTATAAACATTCGTTTTGAAAGGAGTTTTTCTCATGCAGTCCGCAAATGATCTGAAACAGCTTTTATTTGGCATCAACCACAAAAGCTATCCCGCCTATAAATCCACCCGCGGTGCTTACCAGTTTCCGCGCTACACCCTCTCCATCGACCATGTCCAGGGCGATCCGTTTGCTGCTCCGTCGCGTGTCAGCGTCCATATCAATGGAAAAACCGCCGCATTTCCAACATCGCTCTACGACACATATGAGAAGCGCGTCGCCCTTCAGGATTACCTGCTGCGCCAGTTTGCGCGCGCGATCGCACCGTACTCGTTCCGCGCGAAGGGCTCCGGCAAAAGCGGTCTGCTTGGCGTCAGCCGCTGCGGCCAGGAAATTCTCGAGCGCACTGCCTGCGTTTTAAATCCGTCCGACGGCAGTCTTATCGTCAACATGGAAATCGGCTTTCCCGCCAATGGCCGCACCATCGCCTCGCAGGAACTGATCCGCATTCTCTTCGACTTCCTGCCGGGCTGCGTGGAAAAATCGCTTCTGTACCGCAGTCTGGATCCGAAAGCATGCGCCGGTGTCGCCCGTCTCTGTGAAGATCAGCAGGCGATCCGCGCCGCATTAAAAGAAAAAGGACTCACCGCCTTCATCGCCGACGGCTCCATTCTCCCACGTGAGACCGGTGTCTCTGACCTGCCGATGAAACACGCCGTTCCGTTTGTCTCGCCGGAATCCTTACGCGTCACCCTCGATCTCCCGAACCGCGGATCTATTTCCGGCATGGGCATTCCGCTGGGTGTTACCCTGATTGTCGGCGGAGGTTTCCACGGAAAGTCCACCCTGCTGCAGGCGCTGGAGCGCGGCGTGTACAACCATATCGCCGGGGATGGACGCGAATATGTCATCACTGATGCGAGTGCCGTAAAACTCCGCTCAGAGGACTCCCGCAGCATCAGCAATGTCGATATCTCCCTCTTCATCCATGATCTGCCTGGAAAGAGCGACACCACTTCCTTCTCGACCGCAGACGCCAGCGGCAGCACCTCGCAGGCTGCCAATGTCATTGAAGGCATTGAGGCCGGTACAAGCCTGTTTCTGATCGACGAGGATACCTCCGCCACAAACTTTATGGTGCGGGATGAGCTGATGCAGCGCGTCGTTGCGGACAGTGAAGAGCCGATCACGCCGTTTATCAGCCGTGTGCGGGATCTGTATGAGAAGCTTGGGATCTCGTCTATCCTCGTCGCCGGAAGCTCTGGATCTTACTTCCATGTGGCGGATACGGTGATTCAGATGAAGGAATACGTTCCTTACGATATTACGGAGCGTGCCAAAACCACAGCAGCGGAGTTCCCGCCTTTTACCGCATCGGTGCGTCCTTTCGCCGTTCCATCCTTCCAGCGCCGCCCGCAGCCGTCGAAAGCGCTGACTGGCAGCGACCGCACGAAAGTCAAAGTCATGGGACGCGAATCTATTCTCATTAATAAATCACTGACCGATCTGCGTGCTGTGGAACAGCTGACCGACAGCGAGCAGCTGAATGGACTGGCGGCACTTCTGCTGGATGCGGCGGAACGCAGGATGGACGGACGCAAAACACTGGTGCAGGTTGTCGATCTGCTGGAACGGCAGATGGATGAAAAAGGACTTGCTTCTCTTCTCGCTCCTGGAAGACCTGGGGATCTGGCGCGGCCGAGACGGCAGGAGATCTTTGAATGTCTGGATCGGTGCAGGGAATTGAAGTTCTGAAATAAATATTTTTATACTCGTATTAAAAATGTGCATTGGAAAAACAGATTTTTCTGTCATCCAATGCACATTTTCTTTTCACTTACTTCCCGCTAAGCCTTCTAATCAGATGCCGTTTTATGTTTTCCTGCTTTCAATATCACACATAATTCTTCGTTGCTTAAAAGATTCATATGTGCCAACTCATTCCGGGCTTTTCTGTATCGTTTAAGTTCCATACTCTCCTCTGCTGAAACCGGAATCCCTCCCCGTTCCACCAGATACATCAGATTTCCAAGCTCAGCTTCCTCAGGAACCATAACCTGATCTCCATATCCGTTGTTGATCGGAAGTGCCGCTTTGATAAAAGCATAATATTTTTTCACAAAATACCTTCGATAATTTTCCACGAGTGGAAAAACATATTTCAACTGCGCCTCCCAGAGTAGCGTATCCACTTCCTCCTGGCTTTTGCTGAAGCAGTACCTCTCTCCATCACTCCTGACAAGATCTTCCGTCACTTTCTGAATGGTCTCATAAGGTGCATTCAGGAACTCCATTCCCTTCGCCACACATACCGCACATAGTTCCACATCATCCCCGCAGACAGAAGCAACGGCCTCTGCCAGATACGGACGCAGAAACTCTTTACAGTTTGTCTCAGATGATGCCAGTGCGCAGAAAGCATATTTATCATATGCTCCGATATTCTGCTCAAAGCCAAGACTCCGGATTCCCTTTTTGCTTTTTCGGTTCATGACATCATTATGTACTTCCAGAATAAAAATTCCCGGTGTTTTGTCCTGTACATTTTTTTGATATTCCGATACAAAATCAAGCCATTTCGTTACCTTCTCGTCTGGAATATCCGACACCCAGACATATCTGTCATTTAAAACCGTCTCCTGACATTTTCCAAGAAACTGTGCATAACTCACTCCATAGCGATACTTTGCCCGCGTTTCTCTTTTACAGTATTTCTGCAGAATGAACTCCCCCGGCTCCTCTTCCGGGCATTCTATGACTTCCAGTTTATTTTTCGGGTTTTCCATCAGAAGCTGCTCCCGGATCAGATCCAGAAATGTACTTTTCCATGGTACCGAATCCGGAAGGGTCAGCAGTAAGCTGTGCCCTCCGGCAGCTTCTTTTACAACATTTTCCAGAAACGCATGTGCTTTGATAATATGATTCCACCAGATCTGATCCATCGTTAATCCTCCATGTATTTCTCAAGTTCATCGTTAATCTGCGGAATAGTTCCCATCATCTGGCAGAAGCTGTATCTCGTAAAACGGTAACGTCCCTCACTGGTATTCTGCAGGACATATAACTCTCGCATTTCTTCCATCAACGCAGCCAGCTGCTCTTTGCCTAATGTCAGAATCTTTTTAATGGAATATCCTTCTGCCAGTTCCAGCAGCTCATCCGCACTGCATCCATTCTCTGACTTATTTTCATGGTAAAGATAAGCAACCATTAATGCAATGATATAATAGTAATCATCATCACCGACTACCAATGTGATGAAAAATTTCTTTCGGATCTCCTCCTGTAAAGTCTGCTCTGCCAGCACTTTTTTAATATGCTCTTTCTTTACAAGATAAGGCGGTGTCTCACTTTCTGAATATCCCGCATAATCCCGCTGCATTGCCTCAATCAGCTTGGTGCAGTACAGCTGCAGCAGACCCGGAAAATAATTTGTCGTGCCGAGAATCGTAGAAATTAATACTTCCGTCTCATTATCTTCCGGAAATCTGAATCCAAGATAGGATAACGGTACCTCCAGCAATTCTCTTGCTTCCATTGCTTTGAATGGTTTTACTGTCAGTGATTCCAGATGGGTCAGTACACTGTTATTTCCCAATGCCGCTTCCCGCTTGAATCTCACAATATTGCGCAGACCCGCTACTACAAATTTGAACCTTCCCATTCCTACACTTTGAATATCTTTCAGCATGTCAAACGGCCAGTATTTGATACTTTCACAACTGTCGATAAACGTATCCGCCTCATCCAGCAACAGCAGAAAATAAGGAATGGAATCGTCTGTATCCTTCAGCCGCTTCTTCAAATCACGCGCCAGTTCACTCCAGTTTTCTGTAATATGTTCCTCTTTTAAAATCCCCTCATCAAACAATGCTGCTGAAATTTTTCTGGCGGATGCTTTATAATCCAGATCCTTAATATCTACCAGAACTGCGCGGTCTCCATTTTCGTTATGGTCAATGTCTTTTTTCGCCATGCGAAGCAGCGCAGATTTTCCAAGCTGACGACCGCCATATACAATATTTATACCTGTAGGCGATTCGATTTTTTCAAGTTCATATTTGCGCCCGATAAAAATCTCCTGCGGCATAATATCCACGGATTTATCGATATATGGCTGATACGATGCAAATGGCATGATCACGGCCATCAGCATTCTGTTCATTGCCGTTTCCGTATAATGTTTTGCCAGATACACCAGTACCACCCTGTCTACGACGGCAAAAATTTTTCCGCTCAGATCCGTTTTTGTCTTTCTCGCCAGAATTCTTCTCTCAGCAAGCGGCAATGCATAATCCAGCAAAACAAGGGTATGTTTTGCATTCCCGACTTCTTTGAAAGTATCGATCAGACGGGAAGCATCCGTTCTTCCAAAAAGGCAGATCACCCGGAAGCCTTTTTCCTCAGCTTCAGACCCAAAAGCTGCAATGGGATGTTTGTAGTTACTTTTTCTTCCATTTTCCGGACGTTTCAGTTTGACGGTATAATTTTCAATTTTTCCAAGGACTGGTGCCTCACGTTGTACACTTTCCAGCTGAAATCCAAATGTACTCAGCAGAACCTTCAGTGTTGTTTCATTTGTCCCAGCCCCTTTCGGCCAGTTTTCTAATAGTTTATTTCCCCCTTTAATATCCTTATTAATCTTTGAGGTATTCATTAATGCTTTCAACGTTGTTCCGGAATTTGCAGTTTTTCTATAATTGACATCATATTCATCCAGAAATTCTTCCAGATAGTCTTCCTCTTTAAACTGAAACTCCGGATCAAGATCCTGCGTCAGCACCCGGTTCAGCAGATCTTCCGCTGCCGCATAATTCTGCTGTTCAATTCGATTCTTGATTTGCGCAACCGCCTCACGAATCAGTTCTTCTTTTTCCCAGTCTGGATTTTGTTTCAAATAGGCATCCAGATTTCTTTTTAAATCAACAGCCCGGACCTGTGCATCCTTTTTTATTTTTTCCCGGAACTCCTTCAGAATTTTTCCGAAAAATCCATAGTTTCGTGTCTCAACCGCCCGGGAATACCACGATTCCGCAATCTGAAGAATCAGCTCTTTCCCATTCTCGGCCGTGTTGTCAATCTGACCATAGCTCTGAGCCAGTTCGATGTCCTCAATAAATTCTTTTCGTTTATTTTCAAGATCCCTCAGCGGATACACGATTGCTTTGTCAATATCATATTTTTCGGCATCCTCCGCTGATAATGGATGGTCGAGCCATTTCCAGTACTGGAGAATTAATTCCGCACTGCCATAATCATCTTCTCCTTCAAAAATCTCCTGCATTCGTTCCGCAAATTCCTGCTCTTTTTCTGTACAATGCAGCTGAATTCTCGACAGCACAGAAAAGTCCGGAAGTTCGAAGACTTCATCCAGAATCGGCAGCGCGTCTTCATCCAGCAATACTTTATCATTTTTCAGGAAATCAATATAATAAAACTGATAGCTGCCCTCTTTGTACTCTCCCGACAGCCGACTTTTCAGTTCTTTCAATGTCTGCTGTAATACTGCTTTTCCCGCACGCTCTTTCCAATCCCCACTGTCTTTTTCAGAAAGGGCCACAATCATTTCATCCATATGATGCAACAATGGGGTTCTGATCTTCTTATACTCAACCAGTGCTGCATCATCGCTGCTGTTAAAGGAGGCCTGCATCAGAGATACATAATTGCAGAGAATTGATACAATTTTATGGACTCTTTTGAAAAGGTTCATTCTCAGGCTTCCCATGAGATCTGACGTTTTCTTGGCGAAAAACATATTGTCTGCCGCACGGTTCCAGAACTCATCCATCACACTGTTCGTTTTAGCCTGATCAATGTTTTCCACGCAGATAACTGCCTGATCTTTTACATACGTATCCGCCAGAAATTCTTCCAGGATCTCCAGCATTTCTCTGTCGTCCTCGCTCACCGCCTTCAAATATTGGCATAAATCACTGTCCGCTCCAAAAAGCAGCTTGGTCGTTTCCAGAAAACGTTTATGGGATGTACTTTCTTTGACATTTCCATTTTTATAACTTTCGTAATATTCCTTTGCTTCATGGCATATTTTCGCAAGTTGTTTTTCCCATTCGCCTCTTTCTTTTTCCCGATAATCCGCGTAACGGTCAACGCCCCTCTTCTGGCGGTTTTTAAATTCCATCAGATCATAAACAATCTCTTCAAGACTCTGATTTTCCGTCAGAAGAGTGCTTTTCTTGAACATGTCATATAACTGCTGTGCAGAATAATCATAGCTGTACTGATCCAGAAAATAATTCCGCAGGGCTGCTGCAACCACATAATAATCCGATACTGGTTCGGATTCTCCATAGAATATCTGAAAGATCGTATCAGAATTGTAGGTGCAATGTTCCATCGGATCATTCATGGCATACGCCAGCTGGCGATAATGCTGTTCGAATGCATCATATTTTCCGGCTAAAGCTTTTAAATAGGCGGATGCTGCATAGATCTTACCAGAAGCAATCATTTCCTGATATGCTGCGATATATTCCATTCGTTTCTCATCCGTAAGCGTCTGCTCAGAAACAATGCCTTTTTCTTCTGCTTCGTATGACTCTTCTGACTCCTGCTCTGGCTGCTCCTCGACTGCCTCAGGCTGTTCCAGCTCTAAAGTGATTGCTTCTTCTGTTTTTTTATCCGTCTCATCTTCTTTTTCACTGTCTGTTTTCGAACTCGCTTCTGCCTCTGCTGTCCCCTGCTCTGGCTCTTCTTCTGGCAGTTCTACGGATTCATCTGTTATCTCATCCTCCACAGGCTCGCCTGTTTTCGGTTCAGCCGGTAAATCATTTTCCAAGGCATAAACATTTTTTTCCAGCTTGGACGTATAGTAAATCAAGGCTGCTTTCTTCCCTAATTCTTTCTGCAGCCAGCTGGCCACTTTTTTCGCATGTTCCAGTGAAACCCCGTATACAACAAGGCTTTCCTCTGCCCCTGCTTTTTCTGCCACCACATCCTTAAATTCCTGTAATTCCGCCGGATCCTCCGTTACAACACCTGCAAACCACTGAAAGTTTTTCTTTCCGTTCATGGAATATCCAATCATAAAATAGTCCGTCCCAAATACGGAGTTACATGTATCAAATTCATAGTCTGGAAACAGAATTCTCTGTTTGCATGCACTGTCGTATGCCATCAATCTTGTCATCGCAGAATTTGTTGAATCCTCAATATGCTCTCCCTCATCCTGGTTTGAAATTTTCTCTTTTAGCATCTGGTTGATAAAACCAACTGCTTCTTTCGTATATAAAATACGTTCTCCACGTGGAGATAAGGTAAAAAATTCCCCCATTCCATCAACTATATATCTTTTTAAATACCCGGACTGATATAATTTCTCTGTTGCGGTCTTATATATTTCATAACCGTTGTCATTTTTCTCTGCAAGACTTTTTACGGAATATCCATGCTCTTCTATACATTCCAGCAGACAGCACATTTTTTCCGTCAGTGGCTGTTTACACATGTCCTTTCGGAATTCTTTCACTCCAAATTTTGTGCCTGCTTTTGCACTCATCTGAACATGCAGCAAAGAAGAATCTTCCGGAATCAGAAGATCTTTCCATGCTTCCGGACACTCCTCCGGTTCTTCCAGAACTTCTGCTGTGTTTTCAGCTGTCTCTTCTTTTTCTCTGTCCGCGCTGTCTGTTTCCGCACAAAATGCTTCCGGAACACTTTCTTCCGGTTCTGCTTTGTTCTCATCCAGTTTTAATGTATTAAAATGAATTCCCGTTACAATCTCTTCTTCAAAATGGGGAACTAATTTATAGATCAGCGAGAATTTTCTTCTTGCGTCCTTCTCCCAGAACGCCTGCTGCAGCCATGCATATGGTTCTGCATACTCCTTTAAAATATCCCCCTCCATCAACTGAATCTGATCTGCTGCAATCCTGTCCTTTCGATTCTGAAGTGTCTCCGCTGTTTTTTCATCATCGGCATGAAGTTCCAGAAAAAATGCGATCGCTTTCCTGTACTTCTCATTTTCTTCTATTACTTTCTGAATCTCAGATAAGTTTTCCTCAATTGCTGTATGCTGCATTTCCGGTTTCTGCACATCCAGCATTTCATACTTTGATACAATTTCGGTCTGTTTCGCATCGATCGCTTCCAGCTGTTCTCTTATGGATACACCAAGTTCTTTGGGAATAAATTTTCTGTCTTCCAGAAAATCTTTTAAGCCTGAAATATTTTGTTCCAGATCGGCCGTGATACCTTTCAGATCGTTCAATATCGTTTGAAGTTCTGTTACAATTTCCGTTTTAGACAATTTTTCTTCTCCCTTCGTAAAATAAACGTACAGTAAATATGATTATATGATACCACATAACCATATCCTTTTGTATCAAAATCACCCAAATAATACCTATGGAATTCCGTTTCTTTCCTCACGCGGAAATGCATTCCGCGTGAGGTCATTGGCAGCGTTGTTCAGATTGCTTCTGATGCAAAGCAAGGATGCTCGCGCAGAATCTGAACGCGCTTGATGCAGACTCCACGACTGTCAATCATTCCTGCTACCCGCACCCATTCGCCCGGCAGTTCCATGACAGGTGCAGGAAAAACGTAAGTGAAACGCTGTCTGTTTTTCTCACTTCCTTTTCCCACCCGGATTTTCCAGCTCTCCCAGGTGCATTTTCTCTGGAGTCCGATGTTTTTTGCGAAGAAACGCTCTACGGCATAGCGCACGGTATCTCTTCCGTACTCACAGATGCTTTCTGTGCTGAAATAGAAATTATCAGCCACAGCAATTTCGCAGGATACAGATGCAAAGTTCATTTTTTTCATAGAATGGTACCTCCATAAAGATAAATTTTAATTGCTGAAAATAGTTTTTCGAATTTCATGCAAAAAGGACACTGTATCGTCTTTCAACAAACACAGTGTCCTTTTCCTATCTCAGGGCGCACTGATCCTCTGAAAAACTATTCACAGATCAATACGCCTTACTTTCAATAAAACCATCTTATATAGATACCACTCAACATTTCGTATTTTCTCACTTCTATTCCGAATTGCCTTTGTGATAACTCTATTCTAACACTGTTTTTTCTGATTGACAAGCCTTGATTTTGCATTTTATAAGCATTTAACAGATGCTCCACACTCTCTCAATGCTTCACACAGAGCAACAGCCTTTTCTGCTGTTTCTGCCCGTAAAACAGCATTTGGAGCCTGAAGTACAAGATCCTTTGCATCTGTCACATCGAGTCCTGTAAAGTCCCGGGCAAGTTTAATAACCTTGACCCTATTCTCGCCGATCTTGATAAGCTGCACCAAAAAGCCTGTACCTTTTTCTATCTCCTTCATTTTACGAAGTGTCTGGTATATCTCCTCATTAAAGTAGACCAAGTAAGTGCTGCAGGCTTCAACTCCTTCTTGGTCAGCCCGCATAAACCATGATTTCATCACCAGATCACTCCAAGGCCCCTTTGCTTTCTGCAATGTAGTCTCAACATCCAGAAGTTCATTATGGATAAAGCTGCCTTCCTGAATTCTTCTCGCTACCTCATCCGCTGTTCCTTTTGGAATTCTGGCTATACGTGATGAAAACTCTATATCGGTCACTCTGCCGCCAGGTATCAGCATTTCGATTTTATGTTTTTCTTCCGTATACAGAATCAGTCTGATGTTGTTCGTAACATTTTCCACTTCGATTTCTACTCTGTGCAGACTCCCATCATATGAATCAATGTGATAATGCAGAAACATATCAATAAATTCATAAGTCGATTCTTCAAATTCGATATTCCGCTTTTGAGCCTCTTCTCTCAGCTTTTTGAGATAATCTGTAACATATACGTTTTCTTCCATGTTCATGTGCCTCTCTTTCAATAATATTTTTTCTGGAGCCTTCCTAAAATGGCTCTAAGTATAAATCCCTAAATCTTTCTTTTTCCCATCAAAAATCTATATTTTTTTCTTTCTGTACCCGCGCTCTTTCTCCTTTTTGTTTAACTCCGCACTGGATTTCATCGGATATTCAAAAATAAGCGGCAGATCCCGCACCACAACCGGATAGCAGCGATCGTGAAAAATAACGGTTTCATTTTTTTTCAGATGCTGCAGCCGCGAAACCGAAAGCAGCGGGCGGTCGAATTCATTCTGTCCCGCGAGTTTGCTGATATATTCCAGAAAACTGATTTCCCGTGTATGAAGATAAATAAGATTTCCGCAGTTGTCCATAATGGTTCTGCTTACATTTTCATTGTATTTATCTTTCATCTGGCTGTAGGACTGAATGACCAGATGAAAACGAATATTGCGGCTTCTGGCCGCCGTCAGCATCGGCACAATGTCCTCCAGTTTCGGCATATTGCAGAATTCTTCCAGAATAAAATTGACACGCACCGGAAGCGTTCCCTTACAGGCATCCGCCTGATCCAGCAGACTTTCATAGCACTGCGAAATAAACAGCGCTGCCAGAAAATGATACGTTGTCTTCTCATCGGGTACAACCAGAAAAATCGCTGTTTTCTCCTTTCCAATCTCTTCCATGGAAAAAGTAGTACCTGACATCATTTCCGTCAGCGCTTTCGATGCTTTGAATAATCCCGTCAGCTGATCAAATGTCGAGGTAATACAGGTTTTCGTATTTTCTGCTGTTAAATTCATAAAACCGGCCAGATCCTGATAAATATCAGAGTCCGTCGACAGTGCCAGAAAGCAATTCTGAAGCATGCCGCTCTGCATCTTTGCATGCCGCCAGTCCAGAATTGATTTTATCGAAAGGCTTTCTTCCGTCATAAGAATCAGTTTGCTGATTCCTCGTGCAAGCTGTCCGGCCGTATCGTTCCAGTAAGGATCTTTTCCCTTTTCTGTTCGCGCGAAAAATAAACTCTGTAAAACATCATTCAGATGATTTGCGGATTCCGCCCTTTTTCCACGCTTATATGCTTTCTGAACACGCTCAAACGGATTCCAGCGATCTGGAGACTCCTGCGGTTTTCTCCAGTTCAGGACCACTTTTTGATATCCCTTCCGTTCCAGAAATTCTCCTGACTTGCGTACCAGTTCCCCCTTTGGATCCACAATCACCATCGATTCACCCGCCATCGCACACGAATAGATTAACGGAAGCACGAATTTCAGGGTCTTCTGGGAACCTGTATCTCCAACAATCAGATCATGGCTGTCACTGTGATCGGTATAGCAGATATCATTCTTTCGGAACAAAACGGGACCTCCCTGAAAGGTACCACAGCTTGATTTTAACTCAAACGCTGCTAAATCTTCCATAAACTCCTGCTCATATCCCATTCTCGATTCTGAATAAACAAGCCCATCTTTTAACATATACCAGTTCCTCCTCACCCAATTTCTGCACGAAATCCAATCTCTTTTTTCGGCATCTCTTTTTCTGGCAATCCGGATACGGTTCTGATATCCTCCTCACCAATCTGTTTTTCTGCCTCTGGCTGCATCAGCTTATCCAGCCGAATTTGCCTGAACAACTGCAATACCAGGGTTTCATTATCCAGCTGCATTTCCTTTCGTGTTTCCAGCAGCCCGGACAGCTTTTTCTTTGCTTCCTCCGTTACCAAATACCCGTTTCGTTCCGCATCTTCACAGAACAATGTCATACATTCCTGAATCTTCTTTGTTTCGCATTTTTGCCGGATCCAGAGCTGATTCTTGCTGAACTCGCCAAATAAAGCCTCCTGATACTTTGCGTTCTTCTCCGTTGGCATCAGGATTAAAAAGCATACCTCCCGATGTTCTCTGATAAAGTGCAGAAACTGTTCCAGACAGGGATTATACCCGGATCTGCTCCATTCCTCCGAACACTCCACAATCAGAATCCCCTGATACCTGTCATAGCAGTCCCGTGCAATACTGTAACTGTCCCGCAAATGATACATAAACTGTTCAGCCTTACCTGCATTTTCATAATACGGCATAAAAATTGAAAAACTCTTTACCGCCCCCTGGAACTGCATTACTTTGTCCATTTCCATCATGGCAGTCAGTTCGTTCGCATCTGCTTCAAGCTTACTGACCGATTCACCCCATAAATAAAAATTCGGGCAGGTTCCCGGTTCTATTTCGTTCATGATCTGAAATCCCTTTAATAATCTGCGATGTACCAATGCGTTTTCCTCCAATCCTCTTTTCTTATCTATAAAAGGAATCTCTGCTTTTTCATTTTTCCCGAAAAAAATAACCCCGGGATTTATCCCGGAGCCATTTTTTCACTGCTTCTTCAGTCTGCTTTCTCAATATAAATCTCAAAACTCTCAGACGGAATATCCGCCAAAGTTCCTTTCAGGCAGGATCCGCTTTCCTGCAGAGAAAATTCCATCGTCGTTTCGTCGGCAAATTTCAGATATACCTTAAAATCTGCTGCACTTTTTCCCTCTGCCTCAAACTGAATCATCAGCTTATGGTTTTCTGCATCATATACAACATACGTGTTTTCGTCGTCCAGATCCTCCATCCGCAAAACTGTATTTCTGCTTTTTGCTGCCCCTCTGACTCCAGTCGCCAGAACAGGTTCAAACAGAAAAGCGTCCGCCTGATTCTGGATCTGCTCACCGATCAGAGAAATCTGATCTTGGATCCGTTCGCAGGTTACCCTGATTGCCGCAAGAAGTTTTCTTGCCGACGCAGCAGTTTCTTCTTCGCTGTATACAGGATTCAAAACCAAATCACAGTCTACACGGGTGGCTTCTGCCAATACCGCCATAATGCAATAACTCTCCATACATTCTTTACATGATCTGATATGTTCCATCTGTTGTTCTTCTTCCGCAGTCAGAGTCTCGTGATTACCGATTGCTTCTACCAGGTGATAGATCTGATCCTCTGTTAAATGCATCATTTTTTCCTTCCTCCTTTAAACAGATTGTACGTTTTATCGCTTTCAACAATATGATCCACTGCCCAATTCGCTAGACGTTTATCTTTCTTGATTTCCCGATGCGCCAATTCTGTCACCGTTTTATGCATGGATTCCGACCAGTCGTCTATTCTTCTTTGGTCGTACACCTCGGTGTATACAACATCTTTTAAAAGCTTTCTTTCCGAATTAACGTATATCTCCAGATCCATTTGATTCCAGAAATTCTCCGACCATCGCAGCGAATCATACAGCCATTCCTGCATTTCTTCTTCCGACTGTTCGCCAAGGATCTCCATCGTCTTTTCCTGCATATGTTCAAAAGCCCATGCGGCAGAGGCCCCCTTGGAATCTGGAATCGTCTCGATCCCATACATGATATAAAGAACATGCGGCAAAATACGTGCATAGTATAAAGCCAGAGCTCTCGGCGGCTCGGCTTTTGCATTCGTCATTGCCTGACAATACTTCTGCAAATATATCCCAAAAATATTTCTTGATTCCTCCGCAAAAACTTCTGATTCTGCTCTGTTTTTCTTGTTTGGATCTGCTGCCAGCTCACCATATGTTCCATCACTGTCCGGTAAATTCGCATCAAGATAAACCACTTCCATATAACTTTTTTGATCTTCTTTTCCTTTTTTACCTTTTCTCTTTACCTCTCTCAGCTTTTGTTCATATGAGTTTTTTTTCTTTGCAATATCCACTGCTTTATGAGTATAAATCCCGCCACAATATTGGCTGAAATCCTTACGAACTTCACCAGTTTTTCTTTGTTTCTTTATCTGAGTCCAAATCCCCTGTCTTGCTTCCTGCATCGCATCCTGGTAATTTTCTTCATCATGGCATCCCTTCTTCCACAACTCTGTTCTTACTTTGTTTTTGTAAATAGAATCCAGTACTGTAATCATTTCTTCAAAATCGGCTTCCGCATTGGAAATGAAATACCGTTCATAGAGTTCCTGTGCTCTTTGAAACTTTTCAGATCCAGGATTTTCATTATCCTGTGATGGTACCTTGTTTTTCTCTTGTTCCATAGTCTTTCTTCCTTTCTTTTTTTCTCACCTTAATGGCATTGGCAGCAGACAAATCCTCCCCAAAATGCTTCTTTTCTAAAAGGCTTCCATCTGCCGTTTTTGTCTTCCAGTGATTCCATAAATTCCTGACTTTCATCATCCAACAGCTGATATGTATCACTTCGGAACCATCCCTGCATCCGCAGCTCCTCAATGGTTGCATCCCGCAGATAATCCTGCGCTTTTCGCAAAGCAGTCGGTGGTTCCTCTGCCCCATTTGCATAATAAGAATAAAATGCATCCATGAAAACAGCAGTAGCCAGATCATTTACACTCCACAGACTGGATATCACATACTTTACTCCTGCTGCGGAAAATGCGCTGACCATACCATGAAATCCTGTACTTAAAAACACTTCATTCATTCCGGACAGGCAAGAAGACAATACAACCAGCTTTGTCGAAGTCAGATCCATCCGGCTCACCTCATCCGCTGTCAGCAATCCATTTCCATAAACTGGATTTTCTACGCCTGTTCGATACCAGTTTTTGATTCCGGTAAACGCAAGCCAGGATGAATACAGGGAAATATCCTGATTTTCCATATCAAAATAGCCATGGGTTGCGATGTGAATATTTTTATATCCATGTGCAGACAAAACGACATTCTTTGTTGCTGCCGCCCCCGTATACATTCTTCCCCCGGTTCTGCTACAGATTCTGTACGCTTCTACTTTTGAAAATGGAAGTTTTTCCACAGTATCCAGATCCATCTTTCTGTCACGTCCAGTTTCTTCTGTCTTTTCCCGTTCCAGCTCTGTTCTTCGCTCTCTTACTTCATATTCCGGGCTGCCGACAATCAACGTTTCCTTACTTCCAGAACTTTCCATCGTTTCAAAAAGGAAATCTCTTGCACATTCTATCTTAATACAATTATGCTGATCTGCAATTCTTATTTTTTTCTCGTCATAGAGCAATTCAAATGGAATATTGAGCAGTTCATCATCCGGTGCGAGATATACCGTCTCGTATCCTTCAATCTCCGCCAGGACAGGAGAAATCACCGCATGATAAAGACGATGCCGCAGTCTCTCCAGCTCTTCGGTCTCTTCTATGGACGCCTCTCCCTGGGAAATCCGCTGCATAATCCCAACAAAGTTTCTTGCATCTGTCTGAATTTCCATGCCTCCTGGAACGGTTATTCTGCGCAGACTGCAGCTGCCTAATTTTTTCGTCGTTATGTAAACATCAAATACCGATGGAACCTCATTTCTGTCCTCATACTGCATCTGTCCATACTGGTCCACTGTCAGAAAATACTCTACAACTGCCGTATCATCCGGAATGGCATTCTGTACTGTTTCCAGCGAAATCTTCATAAAATCGATATTTTCCGGAAAGCAGGCAGCAAATTCATTTTCCATGTTTCGCAGATCTTCCAGCTGTTTCTCATAATCCTTTTCTGCATTCCGAAGCATATTTTCCGACTCCAATGCTGCAACTGCATTCTGTGCTTTCCGGATCCGTTCCAGAAGCTCCGGCTGAACCGTATTTTTTTGAAGCATGCGGTTTCTCTCCCGGCCTGCAAGAGATGCCAATGCTTTGAAACGCAAAATCCATTCATATAATACTGCACTGTCCGCAAACTGTCTTCCCCTGGCATAACAGCTATGAAATGTCATCTGCACCGGTGCCAGAATCATGATTAACCTGGTATCATTCAGATATTTTACGTATGGATGCCATACATTCGTTATCTCATCCAGCGATTTTTCCAGATATGAAAATCCTTCCGTATTTCTTCCATTTCTGCATAGAACAGTACCATAACTCTGGTATATCGCTGCTTTCTGGAGCGGTTGAATTCCACGATTTTCCATCTTGTCGATCAGTCTCCGGAAAGACGCATCAGCCTCTTCCTGCCCCAGATTCCATAACAGCAGCGCCTTGCCGTATTCCATCATCACAGTCTGCATCGCTGTAAGATCCAATATCTGACTCTCCTGTTCAATTCTTTGAAGCGTCCGGCAAAAGTACTTCTGCTCCTCTCTTTTGCTCGTACCGCTTTCCTGCTGCATAAAATAGAACATACAGATAATTGCAAATACCGCTTTTTCGCGTGTTATCATTCCTGCATCCGCACTTAAAATATCCGTACACGTCTCCACCAGAAGATCACTGAGATCCGCAAGTTCTTCCGGCTCTGCCTGATCCATCATCTGCATCCGCAGCGCAACTGCCAGAGTATCCATCCGGTCAAGCGTCTCTTCCCTGATCGTCTGCTGCTCTTCTTCCTCCTCTGTCAGACGATACATCTCATCCAGCAGCGGGTATGCTTTTTCCTGATCATTCTGCACATAATACATCAACAGCAGGTTGCTCTGTATATCTATGGTAGAAAGCATACTTTTCTCTTCGTCAGAGGCTTCTGCTTTCAGGGCCTGCAAAAAAGCATCTTCTGCCTGCATATATTCTCCCACATTCATATAAAATGCCCCCAGAAAATTCCAGGCCATACGCATGCTGGCACACGGTTCCCCTGTATCTTTATATTTCCGGCAAAGATGTATATACAATTCCAGATACCGCCGATACACTTCCTGATTACTGCTATGATCCGACATTTCCATTAACGCAAGACATAGGGTTTTCACCTCAAAAATCTGCAACTGTTCCGGATTCTCCTGTTCTTCAAAGTCTCCAGATTCTATCCGATCGACGAAATGCAGTAACTCTTCTCTTCCTTTGCGTCCTCTTGAACAAGAAAATTCACAGATAGCCCGTCCCCGCTTTGCCAGCTCTGTATAATAGTTTTCTTCTCCCAGACTGTTCTTTCGAATCTGAAAACACCGCTCAAACGCATGCATGGCATCTTCTGCACGTCCCAGATTCTGCAGGCTGTTTCCATAAAACCAGTAAAAATCACCCGCATATAGAGAAATGTCATCCGTAAAAAGCTGCTGTTCTGCATCGCCAATTCTGCAGACAGCTTCAGGACCATCTTCACCCATCTGCGAAATAGCCCTGACTATTACTTCTTTATGATTTGTATTCGCACGTTTTCGGCTGTAAGTGCAAAGAGCCTCCAGCACTTTGACAGCTGTTCCGTTTTTTCCAATGTTTTGCATATATGTAGCCGTACCCATGAATAGAAAAAACATTTCCATAGGAATACCCACAGCTGCTGTCTCTGCTAAATTCCAGCTGTAATTTTGCTCTATGATGCACCAATCTTTCTCCAGGCATATAGACTTTAACAGATCATATGCATCACTTCTTACCATTTCAGAGATCGTACTCTCATATTCAAAGCTTTGCACATGCGAAACCAGTTCTTCGATGTCTTCTTTTACCTGTTCGACCAGATCCCGGGATCCCTCGCGAATCAGTTCACATTCTGTTTTTATCCGAAGGGAAAACAGCGAAATAAGGACGATGTCTTCATCGTCCTCTTCGCTGGAAGTATCTTTTGCTGGTTCCTCATCTGATTCCTGTATCACCGCCGCAAGAGCTGCAATGAACCGGTTCATTTTCTTCTCTTTCTGCGCTTCGATGCGCTCGGTGAGGGATTCATATTCCTGTTGTGCTTTCATCAGCGTAACCTCCCTGTATTATAGAGACTTTTTGTTCTGACTGCGTTTTCTATCTTTTAAACAAAAGTCTCAGCTGTATATATCTGACTGCTCCGAGCAGAAACGTAATTAATCCGATAACATATCCGATGATCAGATATCCCACAAACAGAACCACTCCGATTGCAATATTGCCGGAGAAAAAAGCTCCGATAGTTGTGAACCCAAACCAGTTTTTCAAAAAATCCCATCCCCATACGTAGGCTGCAATCACGATAATCCAGTCACCACTGCCTCCAAACAGCATCGCAAACAGTCCAACAACAATGACCAGGGCTGTGAGTAAAATTCTAGGCTGAAGATACGTCAGCTGTTCTTCCGGGGTATTTCCAAATAATCTCTGAAACATATTTTTTCCTTTCTAAATCGTATTGGATTCTCTGCATTTTCCTGTTATTTTTTCCGTTATCTTTTCATAGCTGCATACACCATCCCTTCTTCCATAGTCGCTCCGTGTCTTTCATTCTGGAAAGCTATCATTGCTTCATTATATAATTCTCTGTTAATATCATTTTCCCGACAAAAACTTTTAATTTATTGCTATTTAATTCAAAACAGAAGTTTCTTCTATTGCTTCTATAATTTCCTGATAGTCGCAAAGTCCATTTCCTACATATCTTCCCTTTTCACTGTCATATTGTGCATCCTGAAATATTTTTATTTCTTTCTCTGTGTCATAGACCTCATTCAATTTTCTCTCGTATTCTTCTGATGACACCTCCTCATTTTCCCAGAAATACCGATAAACAGGCATACCATCGTCACCATATTCTACTTTTGAATTGTCCTCTGCTCCATATTCTCCACTATAAAGCAGGACAAAATTTCCATTTTCCAGGGTATATATTTTGTCATAGTATTCATCCATATGTCCGCCGAAATCCCGGAACAGATTTGCTCCTTCAATATAACGGAAACCATAATTATACATTTTCTGCTCTACAATCTCCCCATTGAAATAGCTGAGTATTGCATCTCCACCTGCTGTGCTTCCGAAATTAATATATAACTCTGGAACTCCATCTCCGTTTAAATCAAGGAGTTTATAAATCTCCCTGTGTGTTCCTTTTTCCGGATCTTCTATTTGAGTATTGGTTTCGATATAATTTAAATATGCACTTTTCCAGGAATCTTCCTGGGCTGTTTTTTCACCCGTTAAATTCTCTAACGCTTCGGCTATACCTTCTCCCTCTGGCCAGTTATTGAGATACCAATCCTTTAAATTGCCATCCTCATCAGCATCAAGCTCAACGTAATAAGGTTCTTCCTCTATCAGAGTAAGATAGGAATGGCCTGACTCAGATTCAGCATATATTACCCATCCATTCTCCGTTAAAGCCTGATCCGCTTCCGTCATGCTGTCTCCAAGGGCTGTTCCATATAACTTTACGTAAGACGCTCCCTCATTCTTCATGCTAAAAAGGCCATTTTTCCACTCTACATAGAAGTCATCGACCATATAGGATTCCGAATCCGGGAATTGCCAATAGTCCACCGGCTGCATCGCCAACAGCTCTTTCAGCTGATCATACGATTCTAAGTAATCACTGATTTCGATCGTATCGTGTATCTCATCTACATGGAATATATTATTTATCGCGTCATAGCACTTAACCAGCACTTCTATCTGACTGTCATACCATTCATCTGTTTTCATACCATTCCCGCTGAAATACTCTTTCAGCCATCGAAAAGAAGACACTCCCTCTGCATCCTTCATAAGTAACTGATGCACAAGATATTCTCCACGTGCATGGTTCACGATCAGGCTCTTATAATAGTAGCATTTTTCGTTTAACGCATTGATTTTATCTGTTGTTGTATCAGTTGGCACCTCTACCGCTTCACTTGCTTTCAGTAATGCATCTGAAATATCTGCAACAACTTTCATTTCCTGATAGCGATTATATGTATTATTCGTTCCAGCTGCTAAATTTCCAAGACAAAGCATCCCATCAAAAGCCAATTTCACATCTGAAAATGTCTCTGTAATTTCAATTGCTTTATCCGTAAAAATTTTAACAGTATTATCTGTATTGTATATCTCAGATTGTTTTAACAGATCAACGCCTAAATTATCATAGAAAATGTCAACTCCAAATTCTCCCCATTCTCCATTTACGTCTGCCAAATACTCTACTCTTTTAGCGAGCAAATTATCACCCGCTTTTTTTAAATCCTCAGCCACTTCTTTTAATTCTGAATTCTCGCTGTATGAAACAATTGCATCCAGAAACATTGTTGATTCTGCATAATCCTGGAATATGATTTCATAATATTTAGCAAGTTCTCTGGTATCAGCAATGACCGTTCTGCTATCTAACGCCGCTCCCGCTATCTCATTGACAGAATCGACAAGTTCCGTCTTTCCGATTATCTCGCCGATAGAATCAATAATTCCCATGTCTCCGATTATCTCATGTGCAATATCTATCACATCCAACGCCAGATCTTTTGTATCGTTAATATTATCAAATCTACTCTGATTGGAGACCTGTTCAACAATCTCTCCTGTCTGCATACTGATTAAACAACTAAGTATTTCGGCATATCTTTGTTCGTCCGGGTATTCATCAATCATTTTCGAAGAAATATCTAACGCCCACGAAAATGCATGATCCTCATTCATTTTATGAAGCATCTTCCAATAGGCAATTCCCTCATCCGAACATAAACATTTTTCAAATAACGATTCATTTTCTGTATAATTTTGAGCAATGCTTTCTATTTGGCTCTCACTGTAATAAATTTCTTCATCCGATGCCTTAACATTCTGAATCGTCATTCCTGCTGTCATACTGATGATCAACATTGCAGCCAGTATTCTCTTCATAATCTTTACTCCTCCGCCAGTGCGTTGATTGCGTCTGTAAATTCTTTTTCAAGTAACTGGTTAATGGCCTCTTCCTTATAAATTACTGTTTCTCCATTCTCAACAGTAACTCTGGCCGTAATCTCAGTTTTACAGGTTTTAAATTTCTTTTGCTGCAAAGCTTTCTGAACAAATTCTTCCGGATTCTCCGATTCATTCGCTTCCAGATATAAACTCTTGTAATCCGGGAATTCTACACTCAACTGCACCGTTCCTTCGGTTTCCGTATCCATTTCGGTTTCACCGGTTTTTACTGTGATGCATTCTTCATTGAGTTTCTGAAGTTCTTTTGGTGTTAATTCACTCACTGTTTCTGTATTGCTTTCGCTTTTTCCGCATCCCCAAAGCAAGGTTGTACACAACAGCATTATAAAAATACGTTTTATCTTTTTCATCATCTCTCTCTGCTCCTTTTCGTTTCTATTCTTCTTACTATCTATATCTAGGGAAAACAAATTTTCCCAACAAAAAATTTTAATTTATATGTCCTGTTTACTCTCAGCAAAAAAAATATTCTAAAATTATCTTCTACGATATCGTAGTTTTCTCTTGCTCGTACCTGTAAACATTTTCCCAATCATCCTCTACATAAAGATCCGATCCGTCAACCCAGGCCATTCGTCCGTCATTTAATATCTCATTTGTTAAATTATTCTTCTCAGAAAAAGATGATATTTTTTCATTCGTTAAATAATATTTTTTTCCATTATAATTTACACTTGCCGGAAGCATACAATCCATATATATGTTTCCGCAGGATTTGTAAACATCATTATTTACATGAACATATTGTCTGAGCGCATCCAATTTAATATATATTTCATATTCGCTTTGCAATAACGCTGAATACTCAATTTTATTTCTTCGAATCAGAACTCTGCTGTCTTGCTGTGAAATAAAATTATCTGAAATACAATTACGCAGCGTATTTACAGAAAAATATATGTCTCCCTTATAAATAACTACAGATAACTCATTATTTATTTTTTCTCCATTAATAAATACATCTTTCGTATAGGAACGCAATTCACTATTCCTGCACTGTAACATATCCTCCCCCTGACTGTATATTTTATTGTTTCTTCTCATATCAATTCCAATACAAATTGCAAGAAGAGTCAAAAGCATAAGAAAAATATATATCATGCGAGATTTCAATAGACATCCTCCTATACTATAAGGCTGCCATTTGTTTCAAAAATGGCAGCCTATGAATACACGCTCCTCTTTATTTCAAATCAATCCCTGCCCAAAAGAGGAGCTATCCCTTATGCGATTTTTGCTTATTCCTCGCTTATATCAAGTTCTTTTTCAAAATCATTATCCGATCCAGACTCAACAACTGACTTGTTCTCATCAAGTTTATCCTTATCTATATCCATAGCTGTTTCACTCACACCGGATACGTCATCACTGAAAATCATTGACGGATTCGATTTGCTTTCTATCGTGTTAATTGTCCGAACCGTATCACCTTCAATTTCAAAAACGTTCCAGACATTTCCGGCAACATTAATTGGAACATTGTATGTCGCAAGTAATGTATTTCCGCAATACAGTTTCACTTTCGCTCCAGACATTGATAGTTCTGTTGAGGAAGCATTACTGCGGTTCGAATAATCATGTACCGCATATTTATATATGCCATCTTGTGTTTTTTTCAACGTAATTGTTTCTGGTCCATAACTTGACGTATCATCCAAATCCAATGTTGCAACTGTCTGTCCATTGTCGAAAGCACTCATATCACTGTAGTAGACATGGAATCGTTCGCCTGTAGACAGTGGGCCGGAAAGATGCGAATCCAAATCACTCGGTGTACTTGACCACGTCAAAACAATACGATACTCGTCGTCTGAAAGAACAGGTGTAATCACACCATCCTGATCTGCATTATCCATATTGGTACAAATCACATTCGCATATCCCGTAATGTATCCTTCTTTGCTAAATTCTGCTGTGTAGCATCCCTCCAGCACTTCAAGAGAATACTGCCCATTGTCGTCTGTTACAGTCACAGCATCCGTATCCGTCTCAACCACAGTTGCAAGTGTTCCATTTTTGTTGTCCCAGCCTGGTCGAAACCGAACAGTGACATCTGAAATTGCAGAACCTGTAAGTGCACTGCGTACCGTGCCATGAATGTAATTGCTTACTTCCGCACCAGAATCACCCCAAAGAATCACATTATCCAAATATGTAATCTGATTATTCGTTACCGTTACATCACAAATAGCAAATGGTAAATATCCCTCTTTATAAATATTAATATAATATTGTCCATCTTCCAGAACCAACTCATAATTACCGTCAGAATCAGATTTAGTTGCTGATGCATATTCAAAAAGATTTCCATCATAATCTGAGATTCTGTATGCAGATACATTCACATCATTCAGCTCAACCACCTGGTGGTCATCATCATATCCTCTGACATTGCCCATAACAATACCTGTCGATGGATTAACAGGGGAAATCGCTTCGCCTTGTGTATTCAAAGCTAACTCTACTGCTGCGCCGGCATCAACCATTCGGTATGTTAACAATTCTTTATGAGCAGCATTCGTCCAAGTATCTTTTGAATTATGATCGGTTACTGTGGTTGTTGCAGTATTAACGATAATATTCTTTACTTGTGCGCCAGATAAACTCGGATTCACAGCAAAACACATTGTTGCAATACCAGACACATGCGGAGCTGCCATTGAAGTTCCGGTTTTATTCCCATATTTATTTTTAGGAAGCGTACTATATATATCTGTTCCCGGTGCTACAACATCAATCCTTTCACCATAGTTACTTCCTCGTGCAAAGAAAAAGCCATCAAATACTCGTTCACCAAACCAGCCAAAAAGACCGTTTCTATGACTCCCATTGGATCCAATATTTCCAACAACAATGATTCTGTCTTTAACCTCCGGAATGGTTATCCAACAAAAGAGACCACTATTTAGTGCATTTGTTGTCTCGTACAACTTTGTACTTTCATTCTTTATGGAATTTCCGGCTGATTGAACAATAACAAAATCATAGCCCTTATGAAGCATTTTATCCAAGAAACTGCCCAAAATGTTCCCCTGCTCCATACTGACATCCGCATCAGGCTTTGTCAAACCCATACTAACATTTATTACTTTACAGTTTGATGTAATTAACTTTGCAAGTGCATATTTCCATTCCATATATCCTGTAAGGTTCTTATTTGAATCAGTTATCACTGAATCCGACTGTTCCCCCAATATAGAATATCCGTAAAGAGTAACCTTAGGTGCAACGCCTGCAATTCCAATCGTATTATTATAACCCGCTGCTAATATTCCAGCTACATGTGTACCATGTGTACGATTTTTTTCATCCTCTTCAGAATAAATAGATTCAGGATTATTCCATACTTTAGTATACACTAAATCCTCCTGATTCGTATCAAACATCGTATCAATAATACCAACTTTCACATAGGACATTTCATTATAATGTTCCCATGCTTCCATAGCATTGATTGCTTCAACACCCCAGTTGATTCCCTCCGGATACTTGGAACTCCACTCTTCTGAAGCCCAATCAGAATCATTTGGAATTGCATCAAATTCCATTTCATCTAAGTAATGGATCGTTACGTCATCAACGGCATCGTTTGCCTTTAATTGCTCGGCGATTTCGTTCAATTCAGAAACTGTCTTAGCCTCAGAAATTTCAATTTGATAGTCGTTCGTAATTTCAATGCAGCCAACAATAACCCCATTGATTTCACTGACAATTTTTTCAATTTCTTCCCTTGCTGTACCTTCCTGAGCTGTAAGTAAAATCTCATTGTCAACAAAATGATCGCCAGTTGCTTCATCCAAAACAATGTGATCGTCAGAAGGCTTTCTGAAAGAAATTTCACCCACATCCGTAGGTTCTTCTTCCGATTTCATGTTCCCATCGTATTTTACAATAGCTTTAATTTCCAGTTCATTATTGTCAACAAGAATGTTTTCCGAAATTGAAATTGATTTATTCTCTACCTCTGCTGCTTCTGCGGAAGTAGAAAATCCCATTGATATCGTTTCCAGCATCGTTAAACATAAAAACAACGATAAGAATTTTTTACCATTCTTTTTCTTCTTCAAAATCAGCACAACGATACCACTGCCTGCAAGCAACAGTAAAACAACCCAAAACGCAATATTGGTATTATCCCCCGTTGTCGGAGTAAGACTTGTCTTATCAGCTGCTTTTTCCGTCGTATCTTTATTTTCCGTTGTATTGTTTTTATTTCCACTTTCTACATCGGATTTTTTCTCCTTATCGGTGCCGCCACCTGTCGTGGTATTACCTTTATTCTCTCCGATATTTCCAGTGTTACCCGAATTGTCTCCTGTATCTGGTTTTTCTGTATTCCCTTTATTGTCATCTCCTGTATTTGGCTTGTCCTCATCGGCATCAGACTCTTTTGCCACATAGGTAACGGTCAGACTTACCGTCTCGCCAGCGTCCAAAGACTCAACCTGTTTGGCTGCCTCCGAGCCATCAGCCAGCTTATACCCCTCCGGGATCAGATTCTCCAACGACACATTGCTGACTGCAGTGTCGTTTGTGTTCGTCACCGTCAACGTTGCTGCAATTTCTTCACTCTTACTATATTTCTCTTTGTCCGTAGTCAGAGTGACTTCGAGTCCATCCTGAGAATCCGATGCTGCCAATGCAGGTACTGCCATCATCGTAATACACAGCAGCACAGTCAGGAAAAGAACTCCACATTTCTTCCATACCTTCATAATCTTCCTCCTTTAATTTTTTATAAATCCAAGCCACATTAAAATCGCCTGGGTTTATTCTGGGTAGTTGATATGTAATTTTTTTGCCTCTAATATAGCATCCTTATTGCACTTTAAGTTGACATATATTCTTTTTCTAAGATATTAACTCTGAATTTAAATAGCGTGAAACAAAAACTCCATAACTTCTGCAATATCATCAACCGATTTTATTGCACTCAAATCATACCTTATTGTACTGGAGAGATCTATTCCCATGTCAGCCCATGGATATTCATTTGGTGCAAACAGGACAAGCCGTCTACCCGTTTTATCAAGTGTTGTTACCTCTTTACTGAAGTCTTCTGTATTGCCTTCCCACACATTATATAATTCATAGATATCTTTTGGCATGTTTTCTGGATATATAGTTGGCTTGTATCCCTTTCTCGCTGCTTCTGCAGTAAGCTTGTCATAATCCTCAAAAGGATGTGCTGCTGCATCCGTAAAGAGGATAATAATATGACGTTTCTTTTCGCCCTTCTGAACAAAATCTGATTTCATTGCCATAGCAAATGCTTCTAGCCCTGACTCAGGATCATCTCCGCCTCCATCTGCGTAAATTCCATTTAAGTATTCTTTTAAGCCCATTTTCTCATTTGGCATTGTAAAAAATTTTGACTCATTATACGCATGATTTCCATCATAATAAAAATCACGAAAAGAGATTACTTTAACACGCAGATTTTCAACTCGCCTCTTCATAGAGTTCATTTTCTCAAAAAATTCATCTAGAAAAGATATTGCTGCTGTTTGAATAATATCTATCATTCGTTCCATGCTTTTAGTTACATCAATAACAAATACAATATCTACATTGGTTTCAATTTCTGTGTTTGATTCCGCAAGCATTTTTTGAAACAAACTGTCCATACCTGATTCCTCCTTCACTTTGATAACTATATAGTCGTAGCTCTTCTTTTTTTCCCAACTTTGACATAAGATCCATCCCCGACAGTGCCAAACAAATCCATTATTTCTAAAGAATTCATCGTGCCCATTCGTTCACTGCTATGCCAATATTAACTTCCAAAAATAGCGCACCAATATCCTTCAATTAACGTATCAAACACATTCTGATATTGGTAACCTATTTCCGAATTATAATCATAATCTGTGGACTCGACTCGTATCACATGTTCACATTCTATTTCCATATCCCTCCATGGATAGACGTTTGGTGTCACAAGAAAAAGCCATCCTCTTCCGTCTTGATTCCACGTTTCCCACTCCTTATATAAATCCCCTAAGCAATGTGGTATCTGTTCTGGATAATTTACCGGAGCACAACAATTATGCTGCTTCCCCACTAAAACCAACTTATCATAATCTTCTAGCGGATGTGCCGGTGCATTCGTAAATAATGTAATAATGCGCCTATAGAGTTCGTGTTTCTCACAACCAGCATGCATAATAGCAAGCCACAACGCTTCCAAACCCGATTCAGGGACATCGCCCCCACCAGCAGCTCGGAGTGAATTAATAAACTCGAATACTTGATTCCTATCATTTGGAATTTCAAAAGCCTCCGATTCACCTGCCGCGTACTTACCGTCGAAATAGTAATCACGAAAATATATAATTTTAAGACGAATTCTCGATTGCCTGCCATATTGTTTCATGCACTGACTAATCATGGAATCTGTTTGAATAATTAAATCCTGCCAGAATTTAATATTATTAATAAAAGGCGAGTCCATGGTAGCATCAATGACCATAACCATATCGATATAATAAATGCTCTCCAAATCCTTCAAATTCAATAAAGCCTCTTGCATTTCCATATCTTCCTCCAAGCTGACCACACTCTTACATTTCCAATTTTGACATATAGATAACCGGAACTGTCTCAATTGCAGCGCACATATCATCGACACCTGATATATGATCTGCATGTGAATGAGTGATAAAAATGCTCTTCAATTTTAAACTAAACTTTTGAATCTCTATTGCTATTTTCCTCCCAGCAAATCCTGGATCAATACATACTGCATTCTTAGTAAACTCATCCCAGACCAGATAACAATTTGTTCCTATGACAGGAATTTGTTTGTAATTCACTTTCTTTTTTCCCCCTTCAAGGATACCCTAGATCGGAAAAAGCAAATCCAGGGATATACAATATAATCCATTTTCTGCTAATTTGTGAAAGCCCCTGCCTCATCAATTATTCCTATGGATCGACAACGCCTAAATAGGTCAATTCCTTTTACACTTTAAATTATACAAGAATCTGTTTTCATACAATTATATATTGCAAAAAATTTCTCCTACTGCAAAGACACCCCTGGATTGGTAAAATCAAATCCAGGGATGTACACATAACATATCTTCTGCTAATTTGTAGGAAGCCCTGATTTATCAATTATTATGGGGCTTAACAGCTCCTGAATGGAGCATCCGTTTCTTATTTATAATAAAAACAACCGTTTCTATCGCTCGGATTATTATATCCGCCGTAAGAACCACGGCAATATACTCTACCGTAGCGATCCGTGTCATTCCAATCTGCATAGACACAATCAGAACAGTTGCCTTCAAAAGTTCCTTCCGGAATCTCAACAACCTGGGTTCTCTTCATTTCTTCTTTCATCGTATTATCTCCTTTGCAAAAACTATTTTTCAAAATCCGCCACGCATATGACTGGATCTTCAGCAACGACCAAATTGCTTCCGTCTAAATAGCAGCGATATGATATGATTTTTTTATCCGGCAACACAATAATCGGAAAGAACAACTCTTTCTTGGATTTTGGCATTGCCTCCAATATCTTTTTAATATATATTTCATCTCCTTTTGACAGTGATGACACCCCGTAGAAATGAGTATGAAACAGTCCATAAAATTCAATTCCACTTTTACTCCATTCCACAAGACAACTATTAAGCATTGTAACATTTGGCGTATAATGGCATCTTCTAAAATCATCATCTTTTCCACCATCAAACACAACCTTTGTAACAGTGCCGTCCTGCCCACCTAACATCCCGCCTGTCTCCGGCATATGAGTTGGAACATTCTCGAGTATTTTTTTATAAACAGATTTGACCATTTTCATTTCTATATCATCTCCAAAGAACCATTCTCATAACTAATAGGTTAACGAAAAATGCGCAGTTCCACCCATACTATTAACTGAAAACAAAACTGAACGGTATACAAAATGTCCTCTATTTACCGCAAGTTCGAAAAGCCTTTTTATATTCTGCATATTAATAATAACCTGACTATCGTTTCCGATGAATCGAAAACTTATATTAGTTTTTCTCTGCCGCAATCCAACAGTTATAACAGATATGCACTCTTGCTCATTTATACAGCAGCACTTATTTTTCTTATAAAACTCTTTCGTACTGTCTGATGCAACCGGAATACTTGGATCATTCCATTGATGATCTTTTCGCACAAGGCTATCATCAAGGAAGAAATAGTCAAAGGTATCGATTTCTTTTTCCTTGGTACAAATATCCCATGTCACATCCAAATGATAATGTTTTCTATCTAGCTCAACAATATTCCATGCATGCGCACCAAATGTGCCATCAAGACTGCTATATCCTGTGACTATCCCACAGGGTATCCCTAAACGATTAAGCACATTGGCAAACGCTAGTGCAAACCCTTCGCAGACTGACTTTCTGTACATGAAAACACTAATTGCGCTATGATACCTCAAATCAGATTCAAGATTGTAAGCATATTCAAAATTCTTAACAAAATACGCGTAGACACTTTTAACAGCATCATAAACGCTTTTTTCTTTCCGGGCCATACTCATTATTTCAGTAATTTCTGGTATTACCTGTATATCTATCGCAATCCGCCCGTTTTCGAACTCATCACACATCTCAAATTCAATTCTGCTGCCCCAAACGCCACTACGCATACGTATTTGATTTTGATTGTACATGTAACCCGACTTCGATTCGCTTAATACTTTTTTGTATAAGGTCAACGCTTTTTCCGAGTCAATAGCAGGAAGTTCCGCATGGACATCATAATTTTGAATAGCAGTCCATATATTTTTATATGCCTGCAACTCAATATCTGAAAAAAAATATATGCTCATACTGAACACTCCTTTTTTACTGAGAATGCTTGCGATCTCCCTCCAATTCGTCAATAGTACCAGCTACGTCTCCAACATTTCCACAATGATCACATGTGAACTTTCCGCTTCCAGAGTAACATGTCAACTTGTGACATTTGCCACATCTGACAAACGCTCTATTCCCACAATAAGGACACTTGTACTGTGGACCTATTCTCGAATTAGAAACATCAATCTTTGACATTCCACTTACCGACGAATCAATACCATCAGAAGGAACCTCTTTCAATCCATATGAAAGAACCCACACTCCATCATATGCGTAATCATATCTTGCATAGTAAGTCTTATGTGCAGACACACAATTTACCGGTAATATAACTGCTTCATTTCTAGCCATTTATCACCCCACCTTTAAAACAATCGAAAATACCAGGAAAATTATTCCCATCGAAAAACAAGAAGTTCTTAATTTCCCCATTGTTGTCATTGCTTCTAAATCCTTGTTTGTTATTGCCATAACAATACTGAGTGCAATATTTACAACTGCAAAAACAATCCAAATACATCCAAATCTGGAACAAACCTTTGATAAAGCAGCATAACCCTTAAGGCATTCCTTTTTGGATAAGCCAGATACACAGAACCAATAAACTACAGCAAACACCACGCTTGAAACTTTGCAAGTTTTCAACTGTGTACTGCAAGAAGTATACACTTGTCCGTTGGATATATTTTTATTTCTCAACAATATGCCCGCATAAAAAACAAGTGTCACTACTATTGCGATAATGGATGTAACATAAATCATTACTGAAAAAAAACTAATCATTTTGTCCTCCCGATCTTCCTGGCTATATAATCTACTAATTGATTTATATTTTTAGCTGCCTGCCTCCAAAACAGCTTACAATTATTCTTGAAGTTTCCAAATCCATTGGCGACATTATTCTTTGAAATAGCAAGATTTTTCGTTCTGTTTTCATATCCGCCTTTAAAGTTACTTCCAATCTGCTTAAACATCCCTGATGTACTCTTCATAGCTTCTTTTTTATTTTCCATAAGCAGTCCCAAATGGGCCAGCACGGAATGATCTTTGCTTTTTGTTGTGAAGCTTACATTTCGTACAATATTATTCTTGTATTCTAATGTATTTTCCCTTAAATGTTCCGAAACATTTTCAGTAACATCTGTCACATTATCTACAACAGAAATATTCTTAATATTAGTGCCAATATACTTTAGTGTAATATTTCCTTGGCAGACATTAAGCCCTGCAATCGCAACAGCTAAAATCATAGCAACAATACAAGCAGCTGCAATTCCTTTTATTCCCTTAGCAAAGGCATCGATTGAATGTTCGATCTTTTCCTGTTGCTTTATTGCTTCCTGACGAAGCTGCTCCAATCTTCTTTGGCGTGCTTGTTCTTTGTGATATTTTTCAAGTTCCTGTTTTGCTTGATTCAACTGATGCTCAGAGGCCGGTTCTCCACAGCATAGGCATTCAGTCGGTTGTGATTCGTCATTATATTCGTTCTCATATCCACAAGATTCACAAACCCAGTTCAAACAAATTTACTCCTTTCTCCGAGTATGGTGTTATATAGCATTATTCCTGACCATTAACGCCATAGCCATATACATCTTTTGCTTTTCCACCGCCACCACCGCTGCTGACAGTGCGAAATACACCCGATTCTCCACAATGTGCACATACAACCTCTCGTCCATCATGATCATCCCCATCATAGCAAGTACTTTTGCCACAATTCCAACACTTAAACGTGTACTTCTGACCACAATGCGGACATTTATACTGAGGACCTGTTCTAACCGAGTCCAACTTCACAGCAACAGCATTGCCTGCGCCGCCAGAAGAACGCGGTAACTCTTTTTTTCCATATGTTAAAACCCACTTTCCGTCAAAAGCTTTATAATACATCATGTAAAAATCCCGTGATGTTTTCCCGCATTTAGCAGGGATACAGACTGCATCTGTAATTGCCATTTTTTTCATCCTCCTTCAATAATTCCGGGGGAAACGTTTAAACGTTTCCCTCGGAATAGTTTCGTAGTTATTCAGTTCTTAACATAGCCAAGTTTTGCAGCAAGATTAAGATCCATGATCTGTTCTCTGCCATTTTCAAAAGTAAGAACAACTTTACGAGGATTTTTTTCATGGATTCTTGCACGCTTGACACCATTTCCAACTGTCAGTCCAGATGAACCCACCTTTTCTTGTTCTTCATCTAACTTTTGCTGATATTCTTCTGAGACTTTTCTCCGTCGTTCTTCTTCCTCTGTCTTTTGACGCTCAATTTCAAGCTGCCTTTGATGCTCTTCCGCCTCTCGCTTCTTCTGCTCTTCTTCAACATTTTTCTTGCCCATTTCAGGTTTTAAAATCTGAAGTAATCTCTTATGGACCTCAGCCATAGCAGGACGTTTAGAAGGTTCACACTCAAGCATATCAGAAATCAGGGCTCTGAACTCTGGTTCAATTTCTGAAGCAATCTGTGGAGTCTTTCCTGTATTAAACTCTTGCCAAGGCTGTGCTTTCGTGCAGATAGGTGGCTTGCCACCCTTCGCACAATACTGATGGAATACAATTCCCAATGAGAATACGTCAGCCTTACAAGAAATATATTTTTTGTATGGATTCGGTGAAACACCCGATGCTGCAGCCTTTGAATAAAATGCAACTTCAGGACTCCACCAAAAGTCTTTAGACATAATCGTTTCCGGAGGATCATTTTCAAAGAAAGAATCTGAAAAATCAATCAGTTTAGTTACCAGGTTCTTGCTTCCAGCCACTCTTGAAATGAGAATATTTCTTGGATCCAAATCACCATGAACAATCCCTTTTTTATGTAAGTCAGCAAGACTCATGGCAACTGTTAACATAACTCTTGCTTTATCTTCCTTAGACTCTTTATAGATTTCATCATAGGGAATACTCGTAACATCAATCAAGTTTGCTACTTCATAATAGCAAGGGCCTTCTCTGAAATATTCGATTGGTTTTACAGTAGTTCCTGTTCCAGAGCCCGGAATCGCACGAATAATCTCCTGACGGCGTCTGTACCAATCATTACAGATATCAATCTTTTGCTGTTTAAATGCTCCCTTAAAATTATCTGAATCTGGGTAGCGAGGAAAGGCTAATCTCTTAATAAAATATTCTTTTCCACCTTTCTTAGCAATGTTACACTGTCCACCGCCGCCTTTTGATTTCCATTGTGTTTCATCAACGGTATATCCATGTAGTGTCTGCATTTTAAACTGCCCCTTTCTCCATAATATTTTTAAACAACTGATAATCCGGACTGTATTTATTCCAAATTTTCAAAACATTCATCTGCGCTTTTTCCAACTTGTCATCAATTTCAGACATCACTCGCTTTGCTTCAACAAACGAAATAAGTCTGTCCATCGAAACATTTGTTCCCGCAAAAATACTCTTTAATGTGGATACATCCAGTCTAAAAAAACTATCCAGCAATTCTTTCTCATGCAGTGAGTAAAACTGTTCTGGTACAACAGCCTTTCTTTTTTCTCTCTCAATCATGTACTTCTGCTGAATAACCTGCATACCATTACTCATTTTTCTGTAGGAATCAATTTTCTGAGCAGTTAATTCGGTAATATACCTACAATGCAACGGATCATTCATTGCTTCAGCAACTACTTCTGAGAAACCACGCGAATAGGAAATCTCCTGTCGCTCTCTTTCGAATCTATCTGTTGAAAAATAAGCCTGCGACCACAAATCTTCAAATAACGGACTGTCATTTTCGAGAATCGACACAAGAGTTTCTATGCTTCGCATCTGCGACTGAACAAATTCTGTCACATCAGCGTCAGCCAATGTATTTTTCATCCCGAGTCGTTGGAAATCTGGCAGCTTAAGTAATTGAATACAAGCATTCAGTGGCTGAACATATGTAGACGGCTTTAAGTAATTGTAGTTTTTCTTAACTGCTCCTCTTGTTCTAGTTGAGAAGAAATCTATCATAGACGAAGTGCTACCTATCACATCTTGATTTATGCGTCTCCATCTTAAGTAGTCACGAACAATCATTTCAACACAGATTTCTTTCATCTCTATCAGCTGTTTATCTAATGATTCTAGTTCAGCAACACACTCCACATCAACTTGCTCATCAATTGCCTTTATACTCTCCTGATAGTCTGCGTAACAGGGTAAAGTACCGATATATGAGCACAACATTGTCGGAGTTTTTTTGATAAGCGCATCTGTAACACTTGCTCTTAGATCAGCAGTTACTTTATTTTCAAACAATCTGCATTTTTTTGCTGCAGAATCCTTCTCATTCCGCCAATTCTTTTGCACCTTTAATGCATCATTCATCTGAATTGCAAGTTGTCCAAATTGCTCCATACGAACAGCAAAAGTTTCCCTAAGCTCATTCGTCGAATTAATTTTATATATAGTACCAGCCATAGTAGTATCATCGCCAATTGACTGATAAACAGAATCACGCACACTATTTGCAAAAGCCTCACCCAAATTATCTGATGTTACATTTGGAACGCACGACAGTATGGTCTGAAGAACCAGCCATTCAAAATGTAGCGGGGATGGCAAATAGTCAAAGCAACCATCCGAACAGCAGAACACAATTCCTGGTTCATCCATTTCGAAGATTGAATAATTCAATCTAAATGCATTGCCTGCTGAAATACAATTATTCATTTCAGAAGCACTGTTCATTTCCCTATCAGCATTCACCGCATCATCGAGACTCAACAACTGAAGTCCTTTTGTTGGAGACAAAACATACACTCTGGAATCTCCAGCCCAAATGGCAAGGATTTTCAGCTTTTCACTATCTTGAAAATACAAAGCAGAGGCTAATGTAGTTGGGAATATTTTCAAAGCCTTTTTTCTTGTCAGCATCGGATCAATTCCCAGTTTTGTCATTTTCGTTGATAATGCAGTTTTAATAGTACTCTTTAATTCTTCAATTACAGCTTGCAAAGCAATTACTGAATTGCCATTAGAAAATAGAATATTTGCTATTCTTTCATAGTTAACATCATAAAAGTCTGTTACGCTATCTGCTACAACTCTGGATCCCAGATAGCCACTTGTTCTCATTACTACTGTCCCAGCTTCCTCAACCTTATGTTTTGTTGATCCCGCACCACCTAAACCATCACATACTACAGAAAATCTTATATTTGAGACCGGAGGTGCATCTTCGCATCCAGCAGTTTTATTTCCTTTTTGGAAACTAAATGGAAACATCATTCATACCTTCCTTTCAAGCTCAAAATCGCTCACATTGAATAGGCAATAAGAGTGTAAACCTCATTCATCTCAAGTTCACTGCCGCCTTGACCTGCCTCGATATCTTTTCTAATAACATGAGACAAGTTGACTTCCATATCACACCAAGGATAATCATTTGGTGCAAATAAAACAATTCTTCTGCCATCTGCATCAAGCTTAGTATTTTCGCCATCACAGCCTAACGCATCCTGATTCATTGCATTGCCTTCCCACGCATTATAAAATTCGCTGATATTCTTCGGCATGTTTTTGGGATACATAGTAGGCTTGCATCCCTTCTTTGCCGCTTCTGCTGTGAGCTCGTCATAATCCTCGAAGGGATGTGCCGCCGCATCAGTAAACAGAACAATAATATGACGTTTTTTTTCACCTTCCTGCACAAAATCAGATCTCATAGCCATAGTCAATGCTTCCAGACCAGATTCCGGATCATCTCCACCACCAGCTTCATGAATACCATTTACAAAATCACGGAATTCTTCCTTCTCTTCCGGAAGTTCAAAGAACTTAGACTCATCATAAGCGTAGTTTCCGTCATAATAAAAATCACGGAACCAAACAACCTTAATACGAAGATTGTTAATGCTTCTCTTAGCCTCATCCATAAAATCATATAACTTGTCCTGGAAAGAAAGCGCAGACTCTTTTACCATGTCGATAGTTGTCTGCATACTTCTTGTTGCGTCGATAACAAAAACGATATCAACATTAGTTGCAATTCCTTCCTCACCTTCGCCCATTGAACCGAGCATTTCCTGCATGTTTGTCATAATAGTATCCTCCTGTTTTCTTTTTTATTTATGCAATAGAATTTGCGATTAACGCAATAACATCATCCAGCTCCAGATCACGTCCGCCGTTACCCTTGTCCATATCCTTACGTATTGTATTTTCTAATTGATATTCCATCTCTCCCCAAGGGTACATACTAGGTGCAAACAGAACGAGTCTCTTCGCATCCTTTGCCATCTGAACCCCGAGATTACGTGTTGAACCCAGAGAATCCTGTCCCTTACCCCATGCTTCATACAGATCTCCGAGATTTTTAAACATATTGGACGGATAATTACTGGGAACCCCATCTTCCTGCTGCTCTAAGGGATGCGCCGAAGCATCTGTAAACAGAACGATTACATGACGCTTTTTATCGCCATCTTTAACAAAGTCAGAACGAAGTGCCAGTGCTAACGCTTCCAATCCGCTTTCCGGCTCGTCGCCTCCGCCACCGGCCTTAATTTGGGAAACAAAGTTATAAAACTCCTGTTTTTCCTCTGGAAGAATAAAAAATTGAGATTCTTCCATGGCATATTTGTCATCTACATAATAGTCACGAAAAACAATTACCTTAATTCTCAGATTCTTAATAATCCTTCGATTCTCTTTCAGCCCTTTCTCCAGCTCTTCTCTGAAAGAAAGAGTCAGACTCTTTACCTTATCAATAAGGGGCTGCATGCTTTCCGTTGCATCAATAGCAAACACAATATCTACATTCGTATCAATATCCACGTTTGATGCCCCAAGCATTTCTTGAAATAAACCATCCATATCAGATTTCTCCTTTGTTTTGATAATTATATAATCGTAGGTCTGCTTATTTTCCCTACAATATTTTTAAAAATTTTGTTACAGTCTGCAAAATAATATATATGATCCCCCTGTCGAACTCCCAATCTTCTTTTGCTTTCTGTACAAATCATCACTCTAATGATTCTTCTTGAAGTTTTTCATAATCTTCTTTTTCTCTTTTGATAATCTGACTTAATGTAAACGCCAAGACACCGTCAGCAACTCCAATGGCGAAAAAAAGTAACCCTAGAAATTCCATTCCTTCGCCAATCAGCAAAAAAAGTACCGCAAGAACAGCAAGTGTTATTGCCGAATATTGTTCTAATTTTTGCTGTTTTATTTTAGATTCAATTTCATTGTTCCAGTCATCAAGATTGCGAAACTTAAACCCACACTCATTACATATCCAATAAAGCTTATTGTCAGTATGAATTGATGTTCTCTGCTTTTGTCCTAAGCCCCCGCATAAGAGTCCTACAGGTCCAAACAGCAACCAGCCCAAACAGCCTTTACCACTAGAATAGCCGCCACCAGAGGTCTGAACTGATGTGGTCGTTTCACTCAATGGATGTAGACTGTGTTCTCCGCATCTTGGACACCGTACTATTTTTCTTTTTCGCTTTGTTATAACATCTGGCATTTCATCATAATGAAGCATAGCCTCAGTAATGGGATTATGTGTGATTTCATCATGCTCATTTATCTTTTTCCCACACCCACTGCAGTATCTTGCATCATCCTCTATTGCTCTCCCGCAAAAGGGGCATAACTTCATGCACATTTTCCCCCTTATTATCTATATCCTCGTGAATAAACTTTTCCCAACAAAAATTTTAATTTTTTCTGCATCATCCATTTTTGTTGTCAATTTTTTCTTATTATCATCGTATATTTTTCTTTATTTCATCTATTTTCACAAAAATTTTATCATATTATACCAATAAATGCAATATGTATTATTAGTTGGTTGTTTCGTATTTTTTATCCATTTATAATATACAAATTACATTTATTACGGAGGTTCCTCATGCAGCCGGAAATCAATTATACAATGGTCGGACAACGCATTCGCACTGCTCGCCTGCAAAAGAAGCTCAGTCAGGCAGAACTTGGAAGCCTGGTCGGCTGTTCAAATAACCATATCAGTCACATTGAAACCGCACAGACAAAGGTTTCTCTTTCCATGCTCTCCAAACTGGCGCTTGCTCTGGATCAGGATCTTGATTATTTCCTTCTTGATACCCAATATGCCAAGCGCGACCGCCTGATTGATGAAGAAATTGCAGAAAAACTCAGCCGCTGTAATACCTCCACGCTGTTGACCGTAAATCAAATGCTGGATTTGCTTCTTAAACAGCAGGAGATGAATGAACTTGAAAAAAATCTATAAACCTCTATAAACCATTTGATCATTCTTTCAATTCTCATGTAATATTTCTTTGTATATTCCATGAGAATTTTTTATGGTCTTTTATGGTACTTATGCGAAAAATCATACCATATATCGCATTTTTTCCTATACATTCTGCATAATTTGCACTTTTTCGGTAATAATCAGCATTCTTCTTCAATTTCTCTATCTTCTCTCCCTATTTTCTGCATAAAAAAATACCACACCTTCCCAGTGCAGTATTGTTTCTCTTTTCTATCCCTATTCTATTCTTTTCCTATCTCGCCCACCGCTTCATCCATTCCACATAGGCATCTTCCGTCTTTTTCCAGTAGCTTCTGCTGACATCCACCGTTTTTCCATTTTCCAGCAGCAATTTCTTTCTCGTGCATTCCTTCACATAGGAAAAATTGACCAGAAAGCTGGTATGGCATCTTACAAAATCATCGCTCGCGATTCGCTCTTCGATTTCCGGGATTTTCTCGTCCACCGTATATTCTTTTTCCTTTGTAATCACATAGGTGACTCTCCGGTCCCGTTCAAAATACAGAATGTCATCCAGCTTCAGACTTGCTTTTACACCTCCGTGGCACTGGAGAGCAACTCTTCTGTTCTGTTTCCGCAGCTGTTCTATCGCCTTTTCCAGCACACCCGACAGTTTTTCCTCGAATTTTTCTTTTACTATATAGTAGACATGGCGTGTCTCGTAAACTTCCATTGCATAGGACCAGTAATTGGTCAGGTAAACGACCTGACATTTTGGCCATTTCCGGTTGACTTCCATCGCCAGGTCAATTCCATTTTCATCCGACATTTCAATGTCCATAAACAGGATATGCATGGGGGGATGTTCTTCTGACAGCAGTTCGTTTCCATTCTGAAAGGAATAAATTTCTACGCTATTTGCCATCTGGTCTGTACAATGTTTCACAGTTTCTCTCGTTTTTTCCCGCCAGTCCGGCGCGTCATCGCAAATTCCTATTCTTAAATCCATGTTCTTTTTTTCTCCAGTCGTACTTTCTGTCTGTTCTCATAGTCAAACGGATATTCGCAATCCGCTTCGCTACTTGCTCATAACCGAATAACTGCTCCGCAGTTTATCAGAAGGAGCTTGCACTCCTCCTGATACAAGCAAGTCCCCACCCACTGCTTATTGCTTTTCGCAATGGAAACAGGGGACTTGCTTGATTCGGTTAAAGGCTGACGTACCTGGACAAAATAACAGTCAGACCAAATTTCCCGGTCTTTTCTTTTTTTTCCTGCATTTTTCCATTGTACTTTTTCACGAGTCCGCGAAACAGCTTCCGGCTCATCGGATTCTGGCGTCCGGATGAGGTCTGGCATTCCAGAATCAGCTGATTTTTCACTCCTGTGATCTTCAGCCGGATTTCCCGGTGTTCTTCTTTTTTTACAAGATTTTCTCCCCAGTTTAAGATTCCGATCAGGATTTTTGCCAGATCCTGTTCTTCGATTTCTCCCCGATCGTATCCCTCAATCTCGTAGTGCAGTTCGATTTTTTTCTTCTCCAGATTTGATTTCCATGCGCACAAAACCGCATCTGTCATTCGATCTTTACAGTAAATCCCCTGCCGCACCTGATGACTGATCGCTTTGAGACTGTCTGCATACTGTTTCAGCGTCTCCCCGGATATCTTGGCAGTTCCGGCCATAATTTTTTCCATCTGCTCCGAAATGGTCTGCTGATATTGTTCCATTTGGGGAATCTGCTCTGTCAGAATCTGGTAATGGTATTCTGCCATTTTCTGCTGTTCGGAAAGAAATTTATAATCCTTCATTACCCGACGCTGACGCTGCACTATGCTTAAAATGCTGAATACCATAATCAGAATAACCAGAATATCATCCAGAAACATCACCTGTATGTCCGTCAGTCCGTTCGGCACATAGTATAGAACCGGAAGAAAATAGACAAAAACCCAGATAATTTTCAGGTACCTGGCCTCAAAATCTCTATATCTTCTCAGAACATGGAGGATTGTTTTTTTCTCCAGCCTGTAAAACAGATATTCCAGAACCGGGATCAGTAAATCCCATGGTTCTACCGGGCATTTCAGGATATAGAGCGGACGCCCTGACAAAAGATCCACAATACAGATTGCCGGATAATGAATCATGGACGTTACGATATCGGCCAGCATCGCGCCCAGCACAACCTTGGGAAGGCTACCTTCAAAGGTGTAGTAAATGAGAACGGTGTTTGCTATCATGATGACAACCGAACAGAACATCATCAGAATTCCCCACCAGCTCTCATCTCCATAGTATCCCCGCAGAATGATGTCGCTGATGCCACCGATCAAGAATACCCGCAGAAGCTGCCAGATCATCAGAGGCTTTATGCTGTTTTTTCTCCGCATAAACATGTCAAACAGGTGAATGCCAAGAAACGCCTGTGGAACCAGATACAGCCAGCAGCGAATACAGGTCCGGACCAGTTCACTAAGGTTAGGATCTTTCATTCTTTTTCCCTCTTTTCTGTCGGATGTTCGATCGGAAAAACAATGGTCTGTTCCAGGCTGTGTCTTTCTTTATCCCAGAAGGTTTTGCTGGTTCCGTGGTATTTTTCAACAATGGCACGAATGATTTTGGTTCCCACGCCGTGTTCTGCTCCATCTGTTTTCCAGGTTGATAAGTTGAAAACCTCTTTGCTTGCAAGCGCATTTCTCAATTTCACCGTACAGAAATCGGAATCTTCTTCTATCCAAAAAGAAAGCTCTTTTCTTTCCTTTTCCGGAATTCTTCCGTTCGCTTCGATTGCATTATCCAGTAAATTATGTAAAAAACCGATTCGTTCTACGGGCATCATCCATTCCATGCAGGTTTTCGATACCTGGATCTGAAAGGGAATCTCTTTTTCTATACAGACCTGTTTCTCCATCATCAGAAATGCATCTGTGATCTCATCCCGGCAGAAGGTTCCTTTCTGAATTTTCCGGTATGTTTCTGTCAGCTGATCCGCATATTTTCGAAGCTCCCCATCCGGATTTTTCTGCTTTTCTATCAGATACTCCAGCGTCTGCACATGGCTCAGAAGATCATGACGGAATTTTCTCGTCACATCCATTCTCTGCCGGATCACTTCATAAATCTCCTGAAGGGAATCCATATAGCTTTCCAGAACTTCTTTCTCCTGTTCCTTCTGCGCGATTTCTGAAATCAGATAGCCAAGTACGGCTGCCAGAAAAAATCCCAGCAAAACTCCCAGTGTTTCCCTCATTTGTCCGCCCTCATCTATTCCTTCTTCTTTGGTAAGAGAGTCCCACACCGCTCAAAATGGTTCACAGCATAAAGACTCTGCTTTCATCTTGTACTGACGGGATTTTTATTCCCCGCAGATCCGCAGAATCGCCTCTGCAAAGATCACAACACACTGTTTCAGGCATTCGATTTCTACAAATTCATCTGCCCCGTGCATGCGATTGTCAATTTCAAGGTCCGCGCAGCCGAACGCAACACCGTTTTTCAGGTGATGGACATACGTTCCGCCGCCGATTGCAAAGGCTTTTCCCGGTTTGCCGGTGACATCGGTATAGCACTGCAGCAGCGTCTGAACGAACGGGCTGTCTGCCGGAACGTGGTGTGGCGGGAACATGGCACTGCCTTCCATGGAAAAGCCGCCTTTTTTCATATTCTGTTCGGCAGTATCATACAGGTTTTCTTTTGTCGCGCAGATCGGGGCGCGGCAGTCGTAGGAACCGGTCAGGGTTTTGCCGTCGTAGTTCATGAGATCGAGGCTTAAGGTGAGCTCGCCGGACTCTTCATCTGACATGGCGACACCGAGGCCTGCGCCTTTGCCGTCGCCGTGCGGGTAAACTTTTGCAAGGAAACTGATGTCGTTTTTCAGTTCACTCTCTTCCATTCCAACGGATGCGAGAAGCTGCAGCAGTGCAGTCAGTGCGTTATTGCCCATTTCCGGGGTGGATGCGTGGGCGAAGGCACCGCAGGCGGTGATTTTTACATTGCCGTTTTCGGTGTCTTCCAGAACGAAGGAAACGCCGGTCTTCTGCTCAGTCTCGTCAGCGCAGGTTTTCAGGTCTTCTTTTGCCATGCCGGCAAGCTCTGCATACGCTTTGCCCGGTACGACATTCAGTTTTGTACCGGCCTGTAAGGATACGAGGCGCACACCTGTCGTTCCGGCATCGGATGTTTTTTCGAAGTGGCCGCGCATGCCGCCTTTTTCAATGTTGATGACCGGGAATTCGGCATCCGGTGAGAAGGTGCATGGTGCTTCCACTTCTTTCTTATAATAATATTCGAGGTCGGAGCTTCCGCACTCCTCGTCGGAACCGAGGACAAGACGGACGTTTTTCTTTAATGGGTAACCGAGTTCTTTGACAGCGCGCATTGCGTAGATAGCTGCGATCGCCGGTCCTTTGTCGTCTGCGGTTCCGCGGCCGAACATTTTTCCTTCTTTGATGCGCGGGGTGAATGGATCGGTCTCCTGCCAGCCTTCGCCTGCCGGTACGACATCGAGGTGGGCGAGAATATCAAGGCCCTTTTCTTCCTGATTAAAGTCAGCTGCAATCGCGTAGTTGTCGTAGTTGGTTACGGCAAAGCCGTATTTTTCCAGAATTTCGATTCCCTGCGCCAGTGCTTCTGCCGCCGGTGCGCCGAATGGTTTGCCTGGCTCTGCCGCCTGTTTTTCGCTTGGAATCCGGATCAGGCTTTTCAGATCCCCGATCATCTCGGATTCGTGGTTTTCAATATATGTTCTTAATTCTTCTTTCCGCATCGTAACTTCTCCTTTTCTCTTCTCTGGCACCGTCGCAGTGCCGTTCTTTTCCTATCATAGCGCAAAAAGAGCAGAAAATCCACATTTTCTGCTCTTTTTCCAAATAATCATTTGTTTTTGTCCAAATTGACTGTAATTTCATAATAATCACACGGATGCGCCGTAAGCCCCGTCACGCCCTCGCCGGATACCATCGACATTTTGAGGTGTGATGCGAAGAAAAACATGTGGTCATCCAGCAGCGTCTGCGTCATCTCGATGGCCAGTTCGGTTCGTTTTTCGGTATCAAACTCGCCGCTTAACTGCTGCTCCAGCATCTCGAGTGTCTCACTGTAATAACCGCCGCGGTTCTTGGAGGAATCCTGCAGGCAGTGCGTTGTAAAGAAATACTCGGGATCGCCCGTCGGTGCGCTGACAAATGCGCTGACATAAACATCCCAGTTTCCTTTTTTCAGCAGTTCCAGATGATTTGCCGTGCACTGGATCTGTACTTCGATTCCGATTTTCTTCAGCGATGCCTGTGCACTCTCCGCGAGAAGCGGCAGTTCCTGGCGGCTCGGATACGTGAGCCAGCAGATGGTCAGGCGTTTTCCGTCTTTTTCCACGTAGCCGTCGCCGTCCTCATCGGTCCAGCCTGCTTCAGCCAGCAGTTCTCTGGAATACTCAAGATCATAGGACTCCTCCTGCACTTTGCTGTCGCCGAATGCAAAGTAAGAGGGGAACGGGCCTTCCGCCACGCTTCCGTTTCCTTCCATCAGCGTATTCACAAAGCCCTCCCTGTCGATCGCTCCGATGACTGCCTCGCGCACGCGGTCGTCCTGCAGCACCTCGGATGATCCGTTAAACTGTCCGAAGAAGGTACGCGACGTATCCGCCGAAGAAATCGTGTATGGTTCATCGCGGAACAGGATCAGATTGGAATACGGCAGGCCGTACGCCGCGTCGAGCTCGCCTGACTGTAACGCCATCGTCATCGTATCGCCGTCGCGGATTGTTTTGACTTCGATCCGGTCGAGCTTTGGCGTTCCGTTCCAGTAATTGTCATTTTTCATGAGCGTCAGTCCCTGATCCGTCTCCACCTGTACTGCGCGGTACGGGCCGGTTCCGGCGACATTGCCGTCATCCGTCACACCTGCCCGCATATCAATGATGCATCCATATGGATCAGACAGATAATTCAGAAGCGCCGGGACAGGCTGTTCGGTGTGAATCGTTACGATCAGGCCGTCTGCCTCGATGCTCTCAATTTTCAGATTCCCGCGTGCACGGTCATGTACTGCGATCAGATCCTCGAGACATTCTTTGACCGCCTCCGCGTCGAGAGTGCGCCCACTCGTAAAGGAGATGCCTTCATGCAGTGTAATCCGCCATGTTGTATCGTCCACAAGCTCATAGCTTTCTGCCAGCCATGGCTCGATCTTCATAGAATCGGAATAATGAAACAGCGTCTCACCGATCCCATAGCGGATACACGCCCAGCCGGAATAGCCGTTGTGCGGGTTGACATCGGACTCGTCGTTTTCGGCGTTGAATGTCGTGTCGCCGTATACGAAAACTTTTTCATCTGTACCATCTGCCGCTGTGCTCTGACAACCGGAAAACAGTACCACCGCCAGAATGCCGCACAAAACATATGCAATTTTTTTCCTTCTGCCGTTCTTTCTCTGCATTCTGTACTTCTCCTGTTTTCGCAAATGGCACCACCATTTCCGCTGTCTGATTTTCTGTTTCAACAGTTTTCTCACAGACTATACTCCATCAACAGTTTCGTGTATTCCTCTTTCGGGTACTCCAATACCTCCCGCGTCTCCCCCTGCTCCACGATTTTTCCCTGCCGCATGACAATCACACGGCTGCAGAGTTCCCGCACCAGCGCAAGGTCGTGGCCGATCCACAGCATCGCAAGTCCTTCTTCCCGCTGCAGTTTTTTCAGCAGTTGAACGATCTGCGCCTGTACCGCCGCATCGAGCGCACTCGTTGCCTCGTCGCAGATCAGAAGAGACGGCTGCACAGCAAGAGCCCGCGCAATTGCGGCTCTCTGGCACTCTCCGCCGCTCGTCTCGCGGGGATAGCGCATCGCCGTTTCCGAACTAAGTTCCACTTTTTTCAGCAGCTCCGGCAGATGAAGACACGCCTCTTTCCGGCTCATTCCCTGATTCCGAAAAGCTTCCAGAATCCCGGTTTCGAGCGTCTGCATTGGATCGAAGGAATCCTGCGGGGTCTGGAAGACCATCTGTATTTTCCGGTAAACTTCGCGCTGCCGCCTGCCTTTTCTTCCGAGGATTTCCTCGCCTTCCAACAGAACGCTGCCTGCATCCGCCTGGACCAATCCGGTGATCAGACGGGCCGTCGTGCTTTTTCCGCATCCGCTCTCCCCGATCAGGCCAAGACATTCCCCCGCATCCAGTGTGAAGCTGATACCGTCCACAGCGGCAAATTCCGTTTCCCGGCCGGTTCCAGCAAAGTTTTTGCTTAAGTTGTTTACTTCCAGCATGTTATGATTATGCATCGTTCTTCCCTCTTCCCGGCACAGCCGCAAGGAGATTTTTTGTATATTCGTCCTTGGGGTGATCGAAAACCGTCCTTGTCTCCCCCTGCTCCACGATGTTTCCATCCTTCAAAACAGCAACCCGGTCTGCCATCTGCTCGAGAACCGCAAGATTGTGCGTCACCAGCACCATCCCCGTCTGCTCTTTCTGCTGCAACGCCTGAAGCTCCCGCAGCACCTGCGCCTGCGAAACCACATCGAGTGCACTCGTCGGCTCGTCCGCCAGAAGAAGCGATGGATGCAGCAGCATTGCGAGCGCAATCCCGACGCGCTGGTTCATGCCGCCGGAGAGCGACGATGGATAGCTGTTCCAGATCGTCCCGCCATCCGAAAGCCCCATATCCACAAATCGCCGGAGCGTCATATCTTTGATTTCTCTGCGGCTTTTTCTGCCAGACATTCCCCCAGAAATCGGGGTGGTGAATCCGCAGCGTTTCTCATGGGCGCGCACGCTTTCACAGATCTGTGCTCCGATTTTCCGGGTCGGACAGAGTGATGCCCCTGTATTCTGGAAAATCATACCAATTTCTGAACCGCACAGACTCCGCAGCTTCTTTTCGGACATGTCCGTCAGCTCCTCTCCGCGAAATGTGATCTGCCCGCCGGTGATGGAACCATTCTTTCCCATCAGCCGCAGGATCGCTCGCAGCAAGGTACTTTTTCCACTGCCCGACTCCCCGGCGATGCCGACGGTTTCTCCTTTTTCGACGGAAAAACAGATGTTATTTAAAATTTGCTCCCCCTCATAACAGACAGAAAGGCCGCTGATTTCCAGCAGTTTTTCGCTCATGTTTTTGCTCCCTTTGTTTCCATTTTCGTTTGCCCCTTATCCCTGATCCACCGTTTTCCGTACCGCCTCACCAAGCAGATTGCAGACAAGAACGGTCAGAAAAATCGCCAGTCCCGGCGCCAGAATGACCCAGGGCGCGGTCTGCAGCATACTTCTTCCGTTGCTCATCATCGCTCCCCACTCCGCCGACGGCGCTTCCGCACCAAGGCCGAGGAAGGACAGACCCGCGATTTCCAGCATCATCGTTCCGATATCAAGCACCGCTGTGACAATCGTCTGCCCCGCAAGATTCGGCAGAATATGGCGTCTGATCATCTTCCATGTTCCGTTTCCTGTAAGGCGCGCCGCCGCGATGAACGGCATGTGTTTCAATGCCAGCACACGGTTCCGCGCAAGCCGTGCATATTTCGGCCAGGAAACAAGGATCAGCGACACAACGGCTCCCGTCATGCCGCTCTGCAGAACGCCGGAAAATGCGATTGCAAATACCATACCCGGAAAGGCCAGAAAAATATCGGAGATCTGCATCAGAACCGTATCCGTTTTACCTTCCAGCCAGCCGCTGAAAATTCCGGCGAGTGTTCCGATCAGAGCGCTTGCCGCAACGACAAGAAGTGCTGAAAAAATGCTGACCCGCGCGCCGGAGAGAATCCTTGAAAACAGATCTCTTCCATAGCGGTCCGTCCCCATCCAGTGCGCCGCGGACGGCGGAAGAAGGGACAGTTCCAGATTCTGCTCATACGGATCGTACGGTGCCAGATGGGCCGCACACGCGGCAAACAGCAGCATTGCACCGGCGAGGATGCAATAAAAAAGGATCTTTCTTTTCTGTTCTTTTTTCATCGCATTCCCTCCAGCTTCGCCCGCGGGTCCAGTGCACCCATCAGCAGATCAGCAATGAGATGCAGCAGCAGATAGATCGCCGCCATCCACACCAGATATGCCTGAATCACGGGAATATCGTGCATGGAAACGGCATCCACGGCCATTTTTCCGACACCATTCCACATGAAAATCGTCTCAACGATGGCGGTTCCTCCAAGCAGCGAACCGGCAGATAAGAATAGCAGCGTGCCCATCCGAAGCAGCACGGATTTTAATACATTTCCAAACAGAATCCGGTTTTCACTTAACCCACGTGCCCGTGCACCCGCCACGTACTCCTGCTCCAGCTCTGCAAGCACGGCAGAACGCACCTGACGGGTGTATTTTGCCGTCATCGAAACCGCAAGCGTCGCCGCCGGAAGCACACAGCTTTTCCATCCCTTTCCCATACTGAGAACCGGAAAAAGATTCCATTTCAGCGAAAAGAAAGACAAGAGAAGAAGTGCAGTGAAAAACCCCGGAAACGAATTACCTGCAAAGCAGAACAGGCTGATACTGCGGTCCGCCCACGTATTCTGATATTTTGCACTTAAGATACCGAGCGGAAACGAAAGACAGACCGTCATGGCAAGCGCCAGCGCCGCAAGTGCAATCGTTGCGGGCAGTTTTTCGCAGAAGCTTGCAAGCACCGGTTTGCCGGAAACGTACGACTCCCCGAAGTCACCGCGCAGGGCGTTTTTCAGCCATTGCAGGTACTGGACAGCTTTCGGCTCATTCAGTCCCAGCTCCTCCCGCATCGCTTCTTTTTCCGCCTCCGACATCACGCCGCCGCTGCTGCTCTCTTTTAAATCCACCGCATCGACCGAGGAAAGTCCCGTCAGCAGAAAAGCGAGAATCGTCACGCCGAGGAATACCGGAATCAGGCGAAGCAGTCGTTTTAACAGATATTTTTTCACAAATACTCCTTTACTGCTTCACGGCACAAATCGAAAACATCGGTGCCGGGTTATAGAACTCGTCTTTTTCCAGATAAATGCGTTTTCCAAGGCTCGTATCAATGCGGATTTCTCCCTCTGTGTTTTCGCACAGCACCGCCACATCGTACGCCGGCCGGTTTTTGCGGCTGATCGGAAGCTGTGCTTTGATCCGTTCGCACTCTTCAAGCATTTCATTTCCAACTTTAAAATGGGCATGCTGTTCCGGCAGATCTTTCGTGTCAGAAGCATCGTCTTTTCCGTAATTGGCATCGAAGTTCAGCAGCACACCGCCCGTTTTCAGCACACGCATCCATTCGCCGTAAGCATGCTCCGCATTCGGCAGCGTCCACGTCAGGTTTCGGGAAATGACAACATCGAACGTTTCATCCGCAAACATCGGATTTTCCGCGTCCATGACCTGGAAGCAGCAGTCGGCATTCTCTTCTTCGGCAAGCTGGATTGCATTCTCAATCATCTCCGGTGTCAGGTCGATGCCGAATACCTCGTGGCCCTCTTTTGCCAGCAGGATCGAGAAAAATCCGGCTCCGCAGCCGACATCAAGGATTTTTAACCGTCTCTTTTCCGGAATCTGTTTTTCGATCTCTTTCATCCAGCGCTTCGCAATCGGGTTGGCAAGCTCCGCGCGTCTCTGCTCCAAAAAGCTCTCACTCCGCTTTTCCCAGTAATGGACAATCTGTTCTTTGCGGTCGTCATATTCCGGCTCGCGCACGATCCGTCCGTAGGCAACAACAGATCCTCCCTCGATTACCTGCAGGCTGCCCGTCTGGTACAGCACAACACCGGTGTATTCGGCGCGGCATGTCTCCCGGAGTTTTCCATTATAATCACGGATGATTCCAAGCAGTGCGCCCTCCGCAACCATGTCTCCCGGTTTCGCCGCCGGATACCACAGGCCGCTTTCCGAAGCCGCCTGATAGCGGACATCCGTCACTTCCATCGGCACGTAGTTCCGCACATCGCGGCGGATCTGATACATCCCGAGACTGCTTAGGATATTGCGCACATCGCGCTTGTCCGAATTGACTTCCTCGGATGTCCATGCGCCCATGCCGCCGCGCTCCAGGAGAATACTTGCAATTCCTCTGGACGCCGCATAGTTGTAAGCTCCGCCCGATGATACCATGGAGCGCACCATGTACGGTACATCCACCTGCTCCGCCATTTTCCGCGAAGTCTCCATCACTTCCTGCGCCGCTTTTCCGGCGTAATAGACGTACGGCGTCAGATCCTCAAAATCGTCGCCGCTGTGGAGATCGATATAGTAATCTACTTTCGGGAAAACTTCCTTTGTCATCGCCCACGCCAGACGCTCCATCTCAGTTCCGTTTGGGTTGCCCGGGAATACGCGGTTCAGGTTTTTGCCATCGGAAAGTCCGAGACTGCCCGCACGGTTTTCAAAAGCAGGACGGTTTAAGACCTTTAAAATCACGATCGTTCCAACCGTTTTTTCCGGCTGAAGCTCCGCTCCCAGTTCCACACACGCCTGAATGCCGACGTATTCCCCGGAATGAACGCCGCCGGTGATCAGCATTGTTTTTCCCGGAAGTTTTCCACAGATAATCGTTCCCGGAAGCACGATATCCCCATTCGCAAAGGAGATATCCCCCTGATATTTTTCGCCGCGGCGTACGGTCACATCACCAAGCTGGAAGGACTGCTCTGCGCTTTTTTCCGCGCGCACCAGAAACATCGGGGTCGATGCATAGTTCAGTCTCTCTTCCTCGCTCCAGACGCGCTTCCAGATTTCGGAATCGGTCTGGATGGAACAGACGTCGAGGGATTCGAGCACCTTCGTATCCCACGCCGGCCGTTCCATCGCAGAGAGCGGCACCTGGCGCGCAATATTTTCCATGCGGTCAATGTCCGTGCACAGATAATGGTCGTCGAGCTGCTGCTCTTCCACTTTCTTCCGGTCTGCCTCGTACGCTTCTTTTTTCTCCTCGTCATAGAGATAACCGTACCAGTTCGCATCAAAATTGAGCAACACGCCGCCCGGTTTCAGGACACGCATCCACTCTTGGTATGCCTGCTCCGGCTTTTCCAGATTCCAGGTCAGATTTCTGGAAATGACAACATCAAAGGTCTCATCCGCAAACTCCAGATTCTGTGCATCCATCCGCTGCAGCGTCACGCGCTCCAGACCGTATTTCGTATATTTTCCCAGATTCTCTTTCGCCTTTTCCAGCATCTCCTCCGTGTAGTCAACAGCCGCCACCGTATAACCTGCCTCCGACAAAATCATCGGGAAGAATCCCGGGCCGGTTCCGATATCGAGAATCTTCATCTCTTCTTTCTTTTTCTCTGGAAACTGCTCCTCTAATACATGCAGCCACGCTTCTCTCTGGCTTCCCGCCAGTTCTTTTTCATTGACCTCAGAATACCCCTCCGCACGGGTTCCCCAGTAGGAGGCAATTTCCTGTAATAATTCCTGTTCCATATCTTCCGCTTCTTTCTTCTTTTTCTTAACTTTCCCGGCGCGGTCGTTCTCCAACCGCTCAAATATCCCTTTACTCTACCAAAAATCGGCCTTTTTCACAAGCCCCCACGGGGGATATTCTTAACGCCGGCGCAGGGTATTCAGGTGATCGGCGGCGCGGATCTGATTATCTGCGGACGTCAGACAACCGACGGCGATACCGCGCAGGTCGGCCCTTTGATTGCGAAACATCTGACGATCCCGCATGCCGCCTGGGTCGCAGAGGTTACCGATGTCACGGATCATTCCATCACCGTCCGTCAGGATCTTGTGAGTGTTTCCCAGGTTTCCGAACTCCCTTATTCGTGCCTGATTACCATCGAGTTTCTCGAGCGCGAGCTGATCGACATTTTGTTTCCGGATATTTTTAAAGGAGAACCGTCATTCACTCGGTTCTCCTTTATATTGCCAGAATACCATCAGCTTTCTTGTCGCCGTATCCTCGCTGTATGTATATTTTACGGACCCGAGTCCGTAATAGCTGCAAAGATAGCCGGAAGCCTTATCGAGAAGCTCCGGTCGGGCTTCCATGACCTGTGCCATCAGATCATCGGTGGCAAATTTAAATTCGGAATACTCTTTTGTCTCTTCAATATCCGTCTCCATTTCCCACAGAATCTGCGTCGCATCAAATGTATCCATGTACCGGCCGATCTGGCGGTAATACTCGAGGTCATCTGCATTGCACGCCGGGAGCGGCAGATTCGCATCCGCCTGATGCGTGTCCGAAAATTCCGCATCGGAAACGCAGAGAAAATCGTAGTAGATCAGGTCGTCCGGCAGATTGTACTCGCCGCTCTCGCCCTCTGCGAATACCGGATCGCCCCAGGTTACATCGACGTTGTAATAATTGTCTCCGCACTTTACGATATTCCAGCCGTGCGCCTCGCCGGTGTCTGTCGTTCCCGTCACATAAATGACCGGGATGTCCAGGCGGTTCATCAGATACTGGAACGTTCTGGCATAGCCTGCGCAGACCGTCTGTCCGTTCACAAGTCCGCTGTAGAGTGTCTGATTCTCCGGCGCATCTTTCACATAATCAATCTGCCGGATACATTTTTCAAAGACAGCCTTAATCTTCCCATAGTCATCCATCGAACGGTCGATATCACTTAAGAAATCATTTCCCGCCCCTTTGACCTGGGTCTGGCGGCCTGTGATCTCCTCCGCAAAAATCGTGTATTCTGGAACTACCTCACAGTAGTTTTTCGGCTCACCGTATCCCGTGACATGTGATGCTCCGTTGATCCAGCAGTACTCCGGGTAATCCATATAGACCCATCCGTAAACCTCCGCCGTCACATCGGGATCGCCGCCTTTTGTGATGATGGTTTCCTGGTGTTCCGCGATTCCCTGCACCAGTTCGCGGTAAATCATCTGTCTGTTTTCATCGAGCTGGCTGTAATAATACCGCTTCGCCAGCTCCTCCTCATCTGTATTTTCCGCCTGAAACTGTGTTGCGCCATTTTCTGACAGACCATTGTTTTCGTCTGCCGTCTGTGAAGCAGTGCTGCTGTCCGCTCCGCTTCCGTTCTGCGCGGGATCGCTCTCATCAAATTCTCCGAATACCAGATAAGCCGCCAGCAGGGCAAGCATAAGCGAAAGCAGCGCCCGCAGCGGTCTCTTCCGTCTTCGTCTGTGTCTTCTCTTTGCCATTCTTCTTTTCTCCCAGATACGTTAAAACGCCGTCACACAGTGCATCCGCCACCTTTTTCTGGTACTCCTTTGTGTTCAGGAGCGCTTCCTCCTCCGGATTTGAGAGGAATCCGCACTCGCAGATCACCAGCACTGCGTCTGTCTTCTTCAGCATGTAATACGTTTTGTTTCCCTTGGCTTTCCTGTGATTCGCCGGATCGAGCCCCGCGACCAGTGCAGCCTGCATGCAGAGCGCCAGTTTTTCGCCTTCTTTTGAATCCGTATAATAAAACACCTGCGCCCCTTTGACCGCCGCATCCGGGTAGCTGTTCTGGTGAATGCTGATCACACAGTCCGGCTTTTTTTTATGAATCAGCTGCACGCGCCGCTGCAGATCCTGCACTTTCGCATTCACGGCTCCCGGATCGGAGAGATCATCCTCCCCTTCCCGCGTCATCACCACAAGGATTCCCTGCTTTTCCAGCTTCTTTTTCAGCAGACGGGCAATCGCAAGGTTGATGTCCTTTTCTTTGACACCGTTTGCCCCGATTTTGCCGGGATCGTCGCCGCCGTGGCCGCTGTCCAGCACCACTACTTTTGTGGCTGCCTTCTGTGCTGCCACCAGCCGTGCGCCCTCGCGGGACAGAACATACGCCGCCGAAAGCAGAATCACCGCCATCAGCCATTCCAGTTTTTTCCCTTTTTCCAAATGAAAAGCCCCCTGCTGCAAATTTCCTTTCTTGGTCATTTTATGCAGCAGCGGGGCAGGTTACAACTCTTATTGCTTCCGGTTACTCTTCCTCATCTTCTTCATCATGCGCGCGATTCGGGATTTCATCCTCTTCTTCGTCGTTGTCATCATCGAGATAATCCGGCTCATTTTCGAAATCGATGACTGCGGAATTTTCGACGATTTCGTCTGCTTCTTCTGCGGTATCTTCACTGCCTGGCTCTGCGGCTGTTTCTTTTGCCTCTCCGGGAAAGATACTTTTTACCGGATCTTTCATGAAGGTTTCCACTTCCGACGCAGAACGTTTCATCTCCTCACGCATTTTTTCGATGCCGGCAAAAGTCTCCTCAAAAATTCTGCGGTTCTTCTCGAGTACACTTGTCATGGTTTCCATCTCGGCGTAAATCTTCTGGTATCTGGTGTTGGCTTTCTGCAGTTCCGCGTCCATATGGCTCTGGATTTCTTCTGCTTCGGCCTGCAGTTTTTCTTCATAAACAGCAGCCAGTTCCTCGCCCTTCTGACGTGCGCTCTCTACCATGTATTCGCACTGTTCCTTCGTCTCGCGGCGCTGCTTTGCACAGGATTCCTTTGTCTCCTCCCTCTGTTTCCGGCAGGACTCGTTTGTCTCCTCTTTCTTTTTGCAGCACGCCTCATCCGTTTCCTCCGTTTTCTCGCGGCAGGACTCGTCCGTTTCTTCGGTTTTCCGGCGGCAGGCTTCCTCGGTCTCTTCTTTTAGCTTTCTGCAGCTCTCCTCTGTTTCCTGTGTCAGTTTTTTCGCTTTCACCTGTGCCTCAAACACAAGGCCGCTGATGCTGTCATAATTGTCGATATAGCTCTGGTATTTCTCATGAATGTTTTTTTCGAGCTCCTCGATTTTATCCTCACGCTCGCGGATCTTGCGGTTCAGCTTCTCGATTTCCTGCTCTTTTTCCTCGATCTTCGCTTCCAGTTTCTTCTGAGCGGCATACGCCTGATCTTTCAGGTTCTGCACTTTCGTCATAACATCGTCCTTATCGAAACCGCCCATCAGCGTTGTTTTAAATAATTCTTCGTGATTGTTTTCTGACATGTATACTCCTCCTTCGTGCCCGGGCTTTTATCATTCCCCTTATCCTTCCCGGACTCCTCGTCAACTGTTTGTTTCAATATATTTTGAAATCAGACTCCAGACGTCTGCGCGCTCGAATCCGAGCTTCCACTCTGCCACTCCGGCGAGATCAGCGCTTTGGATCACTTTCAGTTTTTCCTCCATGGACTGCTCATCCTCCATCCAGATCGTGTATCTGGCATCGGAAGTTTCTACCGTTGCCACATTCTGGCCAAGGGATGCATCCCAGGTTTCTGTCATCTGATTCTCTTTGGCATAGTTTTTGGCGCCATCCATGCCCAGCACCTCGCTGGTAATGGCGCTCTGTCCGAACTTTTCCGTCCAGACACGGGTATAAAACGGGATTCCGCAGATCACCTGATCGGCAGGCATCACCCGCGTCATCTCCTCCACGGCCTGCTGTACGAACGGGAGGGATGAAACAGAGCCTGCCTCCTCGCTTCCCGCGAAATGCTCGTCATAGGCCATGACAATCATATAGTCCACAAATCTTGCCTGCTCGCCGCGCTGATAATACATCGTGTAAGCCTGCGGTACCGGCGTATCGACCGACACCACAAGATTCTGTGCATGCGCCGCGCTCGTCAGTTCCCGCAGAAACTGCAGGTAATGCGGGATTCCGGCCTCTTTCAGATTCTCGAAATCCACGTTGATGCCGTCCATGCCGCACGATGCTGCCTCGGCGAGCAGCTGCTCAATGATTCTGCTGCGCACGGATGCGTAGGCAAGATCGGTTGTTTCGTCAAATGCTTCATTAAAGTTATCAATCAATCCCCAGACTTCCCGTCCCGCGTCATGCGCCAGTTTCACGTAATCGGCGCTCGCAAGGCTGGAAATCGTACCGGTTTCGTCTGTCACGGAAAACCAGGTCGGTGAAATCACGTTCACGCCGGTCATTTCTGCTGTCATCTCTGCCATCGCGTCGTTCGACTCGGTCGATGTGCTCTGATGCCAGACCAGATTGATTTTGTGATCCCGTGTAATTCTTTCATAGGAATCTTTCTTTGCCGTCCGCGCTTCGATGGCCTCCGGCTCGGAGATATCCTCTGTCTGGATGTAGCCGGTATAGCCGTCCGCCGTCATGACTTTGCACCAGTTGTCCAGATTTTCCAGATACAGCAGGGTGTCTCCCTTCTGTACATCCGCAAGAATCAGACTCTTGATGCCGCCTTTCTGGCGCACCTGCGCGGTGTCTGACTGTACCGTCGCCTGCTCCACGCCGTCCCATTCATTCCGGATTACAACACGGTTGGGATCGCTGTAATATGCATAGTCGAGATCTGTGTATTCTTTTACGACATCCAGCGAAATGTAAACCGTTCCGTCGCTCTCCTGCTGTACGGCAGGCTGTCCGCCCGGTGTTTTGGCAACGGCCGCATCGCCCGGAAGCAGTGTCTGCACGCCGCCGCTCGTTGTAAGCAGGATTCCTTTTGTTTCTTCATCCCAGTAGAAGCAGCTGTTCAGCTGGGATTCTACATATGTGTACGCCGCATACGGCTCTCCTCCGATAAGAACGGCCTGCTCTTCCAGAAGTTCTCCGTTCTGGATCAGCGCAACGCTGTTTTCGTCTGTCAGGTTAAAATATTCGTTCCCGGCCATGTATTCGGTTCCGGGTTTATATCGGTTTATCAAAAATGAAACAATGCCTGCTGCACCGACTAGCACGATCAGAATCAGTACGACCAGTACCGGCGCTGCTTTTTTCTTCTGTTGCTCCTTCATGTGTTCTTTTCCCCTTTTCTTCGCTCTGAAGATCTCCCCACTTGCGCCCATTATAACAAAAAAAATACCCAATAGCAACCGTTATGCGCAAGGGAACCGCATGCGAGTCAGAAAGTATCGTTACAGTTCACTGGTTCCCAGCGAACTGTAACATTCGCAGCCCTCATTTAAAGTTTTGCTTCGCAAAAGGAGGGCTGCTCACACCTGAATCATGTTCTTACGCAGCGAAACAGCAGGTGTTTCACTGCTGATTGAACAGTAACGAACGTATCGTTGCTTTTTGCTATTGGGTATTTTTCAGAAAATCTGTTTAAAAAGTTTTGTCGATTGTTTGTTTCATGGCTTATTTGCAGTTGTGACGTACAAAAAAGAAAGCCCCATCGATCCGTATGAAATACTTTTGTTTTTAGTTTCAATGATCATGTTTCGCGGGGACGCCTTCTTATCCGATCCGTTTTTTCTGTGCCTGCTTCTGGCCGGAGTATGCACCCTCCGGGCAGAAGCAAAGGTTTCCCCAACTCCTATTATACTTCAAGCCGGGGGAATTACAAATAAAGTTTGTCCCTTCATTTCTGAAAAAATTATGCGAAATGTAAAAAAAATCTTAAGTTCTTTACTTCTTTCCGTGATGTGTTATACTATATTGTAAGCAGCCCTATTTATATAAGTAAAGAGTAATTAAGGACGTGAGAGTTATGAAAATAGAAAAAATCAATGATAACAAGATCCGCTGCACACTGACCAGCGCCGATCTTGCCGAAAGAAATTTAAAGCTCAGCGAACTGGCTTACGGCACGGAAAAGGCCCGCAGCCTGTTTCAGGATATGATGCTTGAAGCCAACCAGCAGTTCGGCTTCAATGTGGATAATGCCCCGCTCATGGTCGAGGCCGTTCCGGTGGCTCCGGACAGCATTGTCCTCATTATCACCAGAGTCGAGGATCCACAGGAGCTCGACACCCGCTTCGCCAAATTTGCTCCATCCGGCGACGATACGGACGGACCGGAACCGGTACAGTATTCCGGCGCGGACGACATCATCGACCTGTTCCACAAGCTCTGCGATGTGAAGAACAAGGCACAGGAAATCGCAAAGAAAGCGGCACAGAAGGAAAACGAAAAAGAGCCTGCAGCATCCGAGGAAAAGAATGTGGATCTGGTACGCACCTTCCACTTCTCAACCCTCGACGATGTCATCAGCTCCGCAAAAGCGCTGAACCAGTATTTTACCGGCAGCAATTCCCTCTATAAGAACAGGGCAGATGCCAACTATCAGCTCGTTCTGCACCAGTCCGGCTGCAAACCGGAGGAATTCAACAAGGTCTGCAACATTCTTTCTGAGTACGGCAGACAGGAATCCTTCTCCCTGGCCGCTGAAGCATTTCTGCTGGAACATGGAAATGCAATGGTAAAAGAGAATGCTCTGCAGGAGCTGGCTTCTCTGTAAGTTTTGAAACGTATGTATAAAAAAAGGAAGTCCGCGAAGGACTTCCTTTTTTGTACGTTCCGTACAAATTACTCTTCTGTGATAGCCTCGGTTGGACATACGCTTGCGCATGTTCCGCACTCAACGCATACATCCGGGTTGATTTCGTAATGGGAATCTCCCTCAGCGATAGCCTCTACTGGACATTCTCCAGCGCAGGTTCCGCAGCTTACACATTCGTCTGTGATTACATATGCCATGATCTTATCCTCCTTGTAGATTTTTTGGCCCTTTCGGTACTATCCACATTGTAAACGATTGCCCCCTGAAATACAAGTACAAAATTATAAACATTCTATAATCTTATGAATTTGTTCTTGCATTCCCCCCGGGGGTACGCTATAATCAAAATAGCCGTCAAAATCGGAACGACGGGTATATACACATTTAAAGGAGGAACTTTAAGATGGCAAAGATCTCGAAAGACATGACAATCGGCGAGTTAATCGCAATGGATACAAATATCATCGGAATCCTGATGGGAGCCGGTATGCACTGCATCGGCTGCCCTTCTGCACAGGGTGAGTCCCTGGAAGAAGCAGCTATGGTTCACGGCCTGGACGCTCAGGTTCTGGAAGACCAGATCAACGATTATCTGGCTGCAAAATAAGTCGGATTTCCGCGTGGATCCAAAAAGAACGCCTCTCGCAGGCGTTCTTTTTTTTCTGTCCGATTTACCCATTGTTCCGATGGCCCCGTTTTGCTTTCGTCCGTTTTCCTTTCTGCTCCAGCGTCGCCGCTGCTTCTCTCCGGCTCTGCTGGTGGCGGCGGATCGCCTCATCCACACGGCGGCTCCGCTCTTCCTGGCGCCGCTTCTGTATCATCTGATCGAGCAGACGGCCGAGCACGCGGTAAAACTCCGTCTGACGCTCCTCCTCTTCCTGCCGCATCACAGTGTCCGCCAGCTGTTCTGCTTCCCGCTCGGGCAGAAGATCGACAACCACCTCCGGCACTTCGTCCGCTTTTCCCGGTATTGCCGGATCCGGCTTCTCCTTTGCCGTCTCTGCCTCTTCCGCCGGAAACGCTTTGATCTCCGCCGTTGCCTGCACCAGCTTCGGCATCAGCTCGCGGATCGCTTTCAGGTGAAGCCCCTTTTTCTTCAGTTCCCGGATTCCCAGAAAAATCTGAATGTCCTGCGCAGTATAGCAGCGGTGTCCCAGCGAATTGCGGTGGATTTCCATGCCGAGCTCGTCCTCCCAGTACCGGAGCACATGCGCTTTCTCCCCGGTCAGCTTCTCCGCCTCCGTGACCAGATACGTTCTATTTTCCATACGGCAGCCACTCCCTTCTTCCCTTTATTATAGGATCTGTTATCCCCTGCCGCAAGAAAATCTCATCGTAATATTCCGACAATTTCATACAATTATACACAAAGAACGTGCCGCAGGACTATCCCACGACACGTTCTGACACATAAAATATTTTCTTTTATCTCTCTGCATTCGCAAATTTCGTATAATCCGGCAGCCAGACCAGATTGACGGTTCCGATCGGGCCGTTTCGCTGTTTGGCGATGATGATTTCCGCGATTCCCTTATTCTCGGAATCCTTATTATAGTAATCATCTCGATAGATAAACATAACAACGTCGGCATCCTGCTCGATCGCTCCCGACTCACGCAGGTCGGAAAGCATCGGACGGTGGTCGGTACGCTGCTCAACAGCCCGGGAAAGCTGGGACAGTGCAACAACCGGCACATTCAGCTCTCTCGCGAGTGCTTTTAAGGAACGGCTGATATCCGAAATCTCCTGCTGACGCGATTCCGAGGAGCTCTTTCCGCTTCCCGACATCAGCTGCAGGTAGTCAATGATGATGATATCAAGACCGTGCTCCAGCTTGTATTTGCGGCATTTCGACCGCATCTCTCCGATCGAGATACCAGGTGTATCGTCGATCATCAGTCGGGATTCACCGATCATGCCGGCGCTCTCGATCAGCTTGCTCCATTCGTCATCTTTCAGGTTTCCGGTTCTCAGATGCTGGGAATCTACTTTCGACTCCATCGAGAGCAGACGGTTCATCAGCTGCTCCCGCGACATCTCGAGACTGAAAATCGCAACGGCTTTGTCTTTCTTAAACGCCATATACTGCGCAATATTGAGGACAAACGCCGTTTTACCCATAGACGGACGTGCCGCAATCAGGATAAAGTCAGAGTTCTGCAGACCCGATGTCTTGTAGTCCAGATCCGTGAATCCGGTCGGAATACCCGTGACATTTCCCTTCGTCTTCGATGCACGCTCGATGTTCTCCAGCGTATTGATGACAACCTGGCGGATCGGCATGAAGTCTCCGGAATTCCGCTGGCCCAATAACTGGAACATCTTCTTTTCCGTCTCCTCCATGATGACTTCCACCGGCTCTTTGTTCAGATAGCAGTCATTCTCTATCTCTTCTGTCAGCTTAATGAGACGGCGCAGCACCGCTTTCTCGCTGACGATGTTCGCATAATGGCGCACATTCGCCGAAGTCGGCACCGCATTTAAAAGATCGCGGACAAACTCCATCGAACTGATCTCCGGCGGAACATCCTTTTCACGCAGGCGGTTCTGCAGGGTGACCAGATCGACCGGTTTTCCCTCATTGAACAGCTCCACCATGGCATCAAAAATGACGCCGTACTGGTGCTGGTAAAAATCGTCGCTCGTCAGGATTTCCGATGCCGCCATGATGGCTTCGCGCCCCATCAGCATGGAACCGATGACCGACTGCTCCGCCTCGATGCTGTGCGGAAGGATTCGTTTAATCAGTGCTTCTTCCATAGAATTATGCTTCTTTTACGATAACTTTCAGCTTTGCAGTTACTTTGGTATGCAGGCGGATCGGCACTTCTGTCGTTCCAAGAACCTTGATCGGGTTCGGAAGCTGCATTTTCTTTTTGTCGATGTCGTATCCGAGCTGCTCTTTTGCTGCCTCAGCGATCTCTTTTGCCGATACGCTTCCGAATACTTTTCCGCCCTCGCCGACTTTGATTGCTACGGTAACCTGTTTGTCCTCAATCTCTTTCGCGAAAGCCTGTGCCTCAGCGAGCTGCTCTGCTGCCACTTTGTCCTCGTGTGCTTTCTGGAGTTTCAGCTCATTCAGGTTTTTTGCGGTTGCCTCGATGCCGAGTTTTTTCGGCAGAAGCATGTTTCTTGCATATCCGTCACTTACGTTTACAGTCTGTCCTTTTTTACCAAGTGCTTTTACGTCTTCCAGTAAGATAACTTTCATATCAGATTTCTCCTCCATCCTGCATTTCTGTTAAGGTTGATTTCAGAAGGTTTCTCGCCCCCTCCATGTTGACGGTCTCGAGCTGGCATCCCGCCATATTCAGATGACCGCCGCCGCCCATCCGCTCCATGATGATCTGTACATTGACCTCATCGATCGCGCGGGCGCTGATATAGATCACGCCTTTATACTCGGTCAGTACAAAGGACGCCTTGACACCGACAATGTTCAGCAGCTCGTTCGCCGCTTGTGCTCCGACCACCGTCGGGCTGTCCACATAGTCGCTCGGGCATTCGGAAATCGCGAACTGGCCGCGGAACAGCTCCGCATTGCGGATCGTCTCTCCTCTTGCCTTGTAATCGTTCATATCCTCACGGAACAACTTGCGCACACGCGTCACATCCGCACCGCAGCGGCGCAGGAACGCTGCCGCCTCGAACGTGCGGACACCTGTTTTCTGCATAAAGTTGTCGGTATCGATCATGATGCCGGCATAGATGCTGTCCGCCTCCACGTTCCGGATGCGGATTCCCTCGGTAAAATACTGGAGAATCTCGGCAACCATCTCGCTCGCGGATGATGCATACGGCTCAATATAGGAAAGCACCGAGTTGCGGATCGTATCGCTTCCCTGCCGGTGATGATCCAGCACGACGATCATTTTCGCCATGTACAGCAGATCCTCACACTGTGTGATGCTCGGCTTGTTCGTATCGACCACAACGAGCAGCGTGTTGTCGTCCATGATCTCTTTCGCCTCATGGTTGTTGACAAACATGTCCGCCTCATAATCCTGGTTGTCGCGGAACGTATTCATCAGCGGAATGATCGAGCTGGTCGGGTTGTCGATGACGATGTACGCTTTTTTATTCAGCGTTTTCGCCGCACGGTAGATACCGATGGCCGCACCGAACGAATCGGCATCCGGCAGGCGGTGTCCCATGACAACGACCTTCTCTTTCGTGTTCATAAACTCTTTCAGCGCGTGCGCCTTGACGCGGGCTTTGACTCTCGTATTCTTTTCCACAGCCTGCGTTTTTCCGCCGAAATACTGAATCTTCGAACCGTCCTTTAAAACGACCTGATCGCCGCCCCGGCCAAGAGCCAGGTCGATCGCGATTTTCGCATACTCGGAGTTTTTCGCAAACGACCCAGCATCTGCTCCGATACCCATACTGATTGTGACCGCCATCTCGTTTCCGATGTTGATGGTCTTGACGTCCTCGAGGATATCGAACTTTTTCTCTTTCAGTTCATTTAACGAACTCCGGCGCATGACCACGATGTATTTGTCGTTCTCATACCGCTTCACCAGTCCGTCGAGATCGTTGAAATATTTGTTGATCTTTCGCTCGACCAGTGCGGTCAGAAGGGAACGGCGGACCTCCTCGACGCTCTCCAGCGCCTCGTCGTAGTTGTCCAGATACAGAAGACCGGTGACCATCGTTTCGTCCTCGAATTTCCGCATATACTCGCGGAGCTCCGTCTCATCGAACAGATACAGTGCCTGAATAAAATAGCCTTTGATATCTGTGTTGATCATCTCCGAATTCTGGATCAGCTCGTCGATGCAGACGCTTTTTACATGGGCACGGAAATTCTTTTCGCCGTAAGCCACGTCGATGTCGGTCTCCTCCTCATTTTTCGGCAGCCGCTCGACCGTCAGCTCCGGAAAAATGGTGGCGATACATTTATGATACTGTGTATCCTTCCCTGTGATTTTTGTAAACTCTTTGTTGACCCAGAGAAGTTTTCCCTGCGAATCCATAACGGCATAGGGCAGCGCCAGTTCCTGGATCAGATGCTTCTGAACCTGGCCGTATTCAGTCGCAAAGGTAATCAGCTCGTTGATCACCTGCGGACGCTGTCTGTAATAGAGAACTGCGGCTGCGATCACATAGACTGCAAAAAACAGCGTGAACCACATTCCTGCCATCACATCCACAAAATACATGCCGATATTCATCACAAGCATCAGGATGGACAAAATCAGCGGCCATCGAAGATAGCTCCGCAATTGGCCGCTCAACTTCATTTTGCTTTTCATTTCCTAACACCTTTCCAACGTTGCGTGTTGTATTTCGCTCCTGTCCTTCCGATTATACCACTTTGACCTGTACTTTGGCAACAAGATACTTCCGGATACAAAAAAGGTACCCGCCCTTTTCGGGCAGATACCTCCATTTATTTACCGATTCAAAATGAACGTTCGGACAGTGCTTAGCGCAAGTCAGAATCAATCATCTACGTACGGCATAATAGCCATATGTCTTGCTCTCTTAACGGCTACTGTTACTGCTCTCTGATGTTTTGCGCAGGTTCCAGTTACACGTCTCGGCAGGATTTTACCACGCTCGGATACATATTTTTTCAGTTTAGCTGCATCCTTGTAGCTGATCTCTTCTCCACCACAGAAAACACAAACTTTTCTTCTTCTGCGGGCCGGTCTTCTGGAAGCTGGTCTTTCACTATTATTATAAGCCATGATCAATCTCTCCTTTTCTATCAATTAAATGGCAATTCTTCGTCAATGCCATCGGGAATATTCATAAAACCATCGGCGCTGCCCAAATCAGATGTATTCGCGGACGGAGCCGGATTGTTATGCTGCGGTGCGGAGTATCCTCCGTTGTTTCCGCCTGCATTTTTGCTCTCTGCAAACTCCTGCTCTTCTACAACTACGTCTGTTGTGTAGACCTTCTGGCCTTCACGGTTGGTGTAGCTTCCGGTCTGAATGCGGCCGGTGATGGCGATCTTCGTTCCCTGACGCAGGTATTTCTCTGCAAATTCTGCCTGGCGGCCGAAAGCAACGCATCCGATAAAGTCTGCGGTTGCGGAATCGCCGTCTCTGCGGAATCTGCGGTCAACAGCCAGTGTATAACGGGCTACCGCTGTGGAGTTCTCTCCAGCAGAGTATCTGACATCGGGATCTCTGGTCAATCTTCCCATCAATATAACTTTATTCATTCGCTTACCTCTTAAGCTTCCTTTTTAACGACTAAGTATCTCAGTACGTTATCCATAATACGCATATGGCTCTCGATCTCTGCCGGAGCTGTTGCGTCTGCTTCAAACTGAATAAAGTAGTAATATGCTTCACGCATATGCTGAATTTCGTATGCAAGGCGTTTTTTGCCCCACTCTTCTACTTCGCCAACTGTTCCGCCGTAACGGGTTACATAACCTTTGGCTTTCTCAACTACAGCTGCGCGTTCCTCTTCTTCAAGTTTTGCATTCACAACCAGTGCTAATTCGTACTTGTTCATGCTTTACCTCCTTTTGGACTTTTTGGCACCCCATTTTCATTATGGGGAGCAAGGAATTATTTTTATACGTCACAATTTGTTATTTTAACATAAAAAAGGGCTTATAGCAAGCCCTTTTTCGCGTGTTTTCTTGTTTTTTTCACGATATTACGCATCTTTTTTTCGTAATCCGCGGGTGTTTTTCTCGACCAGCTTGCGTGCTACCATGATCTGGTGGCCGCAGCCGGTGCATTTGAGACGGAAATCTGCGCCGACACGCAGGATTTCCCACTCGCTGCTGCCGCACGGATGCGGCTTTTTCAGTTTTACAATATCGCCTACTTCGTAATGTTCTGCCATGTTTCTTCCGCCTTATATTTTCTAATTAAAATCTATCTTACTTTGATGCTGCCGAGCACCTGCCCGATCGGCTGCTGGATCAGAAGATCCGCGTTTTTATCCATCGGCGTTGCGCCCTTGTTGATGAGAACCAGCGCATCGCCCTCAAAATACTGGAGAAGGCCTGCCGCCGGATAAACCGCAAGTGACGTTCCGCCGACAATCAGAAGATCTGCCGCCGCAATCGAGCGGATCGCACCGTCGAGCACTTTCTCATTCAGACTCTCCTCGTAGAGTACGACATCCGGTTTGATCATGCCTCCGCATTTTTCACATCTTGGAACGCCGCTGCTCCTTCTCACCAGCTCTGTATCGCAGAATGCCCCGCATTTCATACAGTAATTGCGGTGTGTGCTTCCATGCAGTTCATACACTACTTTACTTCCCGCCGCCTGATGCAGTCCGTCAATGTTCTGCGTCACAATCGCTTTTAATTTTCCCGCCGCTTCGAGCTCTGCAAGTTTCTTATGCGCCGCGTTCGGTTCTGCGCCGACCGGAAGCATTTTGTCGCGGTAAAAAGCATAAAACTTTTCCGGGTACCGCAGGAAATAGCTGTGGCTTAAAATTGTCTCCGGCGGAACGTCATACTTCTGATGATAAAGGCCATCCACGCTCCGGAAATCCGGAATCCCGCTCTCCGTGGACACGCCCGCGCCGCCGAAGAATACGATATTTTCATGCGTATCAATCAATCTCTGCAGTTCTTCGATTTTTCTTTCCTCTTCCATCTGTCATTCCTCCTCCTGACCAATCATTACCGGTTCCGCCGCACGCCCAGAACGACGAACCGTCCAGTCGTATCGCTCGCCGCACAGGTGGACAGCACAATAATATGGCTGTTTTCATCCATCTCCGGCTGCTCCACCGGGATCTCTGACCGCGCCGCCATGGTATTCAGATACTGTACAAACGCTTCACCCCCGCCGGAATACAGCGTGTAGACATCACTGTCTGCCTCCGTATAAAAGGCAGAAAAAATCTGGTACACATCGTTTGATTCCGGCGTCAGCATCCAGAAATAGACGCTGTCCCTATATTTTTCCTGCTCCTTCATCTGTTTCAACTTTCCGAACATGGAGAGATTCTTCATATTATGACCGTAAACGATTGTGTTTCCATCACTGAAATCATCCTGATTCTGGTAATCGAGGAAAATGGAACCCGCAAAGTTGCTCGTTCCCTCGTACGTCGTATGAAGATACGTATCATTGTCCGGCCCCTGTACGACCGGGTAACTGATGTCGAGAGCTTCAATATAAAGCCATCCCTTCACATCCGGGTTAATCGCTTTTAAGGATTCAAAGTCGACGGCAAGCGGCGGTTCTGTCGGATACGACAGTGGTTCTGGCTCCGGTTCGGAAGGCTCCGCCGGTTCGGATTCCGCCTGCGGCTCCTCTGTTTTCGTCGGTGCCGGTGTCTCCGGTGTTTTTGTAATTTCCGTCGTATACTGCTGCAGATCCCGGTATTCATCCGTGCCGGTCTTGTAATCCAGGTAAATGCCGATCAGCTTGTACCCGGAAAAGCAGAAAACAGCAAGTGCCGCTAAAAATACCAGAGTCCAAAGCGGATTGCCGCGTTTTTTCTGTTTCTTTTTCTGTTTTCCCATGCGTCTCCTTTATCACTTTTTTACTGTCTGCGCTGTTTTCTGGAAGCGCTCTGAATTTGTCTCAATTATAAGCGTGCCCCTTTCTTTTGTCAACTTATGCCCCCGGAAAAGGATTGCACCCGCCCCCATCTTATGATAGACTAAAAGTCGACTGACAAGTCACTTGTGAATACAGTAACACACCACATACATGAGGAGGAATTCCATATGCGAACAATCAAAAAAGTCGCCTCGCACATCTTCATTGATGGCTTCGGCGGCATGACGCAGGGTCTTTTTGCAACCCTGATTATCGGTACGATGATTCAGCAGATCGGTCTTCTGATCGGCGGTTCGACCGGAAATGTGATCTATCTGCTTGGAAAAGCTGCCGCAGCCCTGACAAGTGCCGGTATCGGTGTCGGCGTGGCAGTGAAATATGGGGAAAGCCCGCTTGTCACGGTTTCTGCAGCCGTCGCTGCCATGGTCGGCGGTTATGCCGGCAAGATCACCGGCGGCACATTCTTTGTGGACGGAAATGCCGTTCTGGCAGGACCTGGCGAACCGCTCGGCGCTTTCATCGCAGCTTTCGCAGGCATCACCTGCGGCCATCTGGTTTCCGGCAAGACCAAGGTTGATATCATCGTGACACCGGTCATCACCATCGGAGCCGGTTCCGTTGTCGGACTGCTCGTCGGACCGCCGATCTCCCAGATGATGACAGGCCTTGGAAGCATCATCAACTGGGCAACGGAACAGCGGCCGTTCATCATGGGCATCGTTGTTTCGGTCGTCATGGGTATGGTTCTGACACTGCCGATCAGCTCCGCTGCACTCGGCATCATTCTGAATCTTTCCGGTCTTGCCGCCGGTGCCGCAACGATCGGCTGCTGCTGCAACATGGTCGGATTCGCGGTTGCAAGTTATCGGGAAAACAAATTCGGCGGCCTTGTCGCACAGGGTCTTGGAACCTCGATGCTCCAGGTGCCGAACATCATGCGTCATCCACTGATCTGGCTGCCCGTCATCTTCTCGAGTGCGATTTTAGGACCCGTCTCCACAATCCTCGCCAATATGCAGAATAATGCAACGGGAAGCGGCATGGGTTCCGCAGGTCTTGTCGGACAGATCACAACGTATCAGACGATGATCGCTTACGATGATCCGAAGCTCGTCATCATCAAAATCATTCTGCTCCACTTCGTGCTTCCGGCTGTGATCACCTTGTTCTTCTCAGAGGTATTCCGCAAGGCAAACCTGATCAAATCCGGCGATATGGCTTTGAATCTGTAATCTGTATTTTTAAAAGGGAATGGAACTGCGCATCCGGCAGCTCCATTCCCTTTTTTATCCACATTTCTCTTCTGATTTTTTCTGTTTTTACACCGTTTCTTCTGCGTTTTCCGCATTTTCCACTGCCGCGGCCGATTCAACTTCAGCTGCCGCTTCTTCTGTCTCCGTTTCTTCCCCCGGCCGCACACGGTGTGCCTCTACCATTGGCTCAATGGTCTGTGCCATCAGCAGATGGATCATGTCAAGGCTCCGCTCGCGGAACCGCGACGGCAGAAGCGGTGCAATCGCCACATCCGTCACGAGGGATTCAAGGCCCTCGATAATCAGATCCTTGCCCGGCGTCTCATTCCACTCCAGTCTGATCCGCTCGAAATCACGCTGGAAAATGATTTTGACCCTCCGTCTTGCGGCCTCTTCCAGAAATGCAAACTCAAGCTTCAGCACCAGTTCGCCGTCTTCATTCTCCGCAAACTGTCCCGTCGTTCCGAGCAGATACGATTCCTCGTTTTCCACCCATTCTACAACTTTGGACCCCGTAAGACCGATCTCAATGCGCTGTGTTTTTTCTCCCTCGGTCAGCTTGACAAAGAAACGGCCTTTTTCATAGAAGAAACCGATGCGGCAGATGCCGTCGGAAAAGTTGTTGTGGAAGACCTGCAGCGTCAGCGGAAACATGCCGACATGCGTGTCCTCCATTTTATATTCTTTTCCGTGCAGAAGCTGCGCCATGTCGATCTGACGCGGTGTTCCGCTGTTCCGCGGCCCCGGTGTTCTCCGCTTCCAGCCGCCGCGCAGGATTCTTCCCGGTGTCTCTTTCGCGCCCTCCAGATCACGGCAGGTCTGCACCAGCTTCTGATATGCCATCGGGCTTTCCGCCTCGCCGGATTTCAGCTCTGCACCAAATTCCGCACCGAAATACTTCCGCACAATGTCAAGCATCTCACACGTCTGGAACAGCTCATTGCTGCCAGCATTCGTCACAATCACCACGCCGGTATCCGGATAACCGAGCACGTTCTGCCCCAGCATGCCATTGAACGCAAAGCTGCCCGGCCGCTCCTCCATCCAGACCTGGTAACCATAGCCATATTTTCCCATCTTTTCCGGCGGTGTCGCATGAACGGAGGTGGACGCTGCGACCCATTCCGCCGGGACGATCTGTTTTCCTTCGAATTTTCCGCCGTTCACGTACATCACCCCGAGCTTGGCCGCGTCCTCCGGGCACAGGAAGAGGCCCCAGCCGCCTTTCGTAATCCCTGCCGGGCAGCTCTCCCAGAAGACTTTCCGGATGCCAAGAGGCTCAAACAGACGCGGCCGCAGGTAATCTACCATTTTCATGCCGGTGCGCTCCTGTATGATTGCAGACAGCAGATACGTGTTCATACTGTTGTACTCAAACGCTTCGCCCGGCGTTCCCTTGACCGGCGCATTTAAGAAGCTGTCCACCCAGTCGTTGCCGGAAACAACGCCCATCTCGTTGAACTGTACGCCGCTCTTCATCGTCAGAAGATGCTTCACGGTCAGATTCGGGCGCAGGATCTTCTGCAGCAGACCGTTTCGTTTTTCAAAAATATCATAGACGTTCTCGTCCAGGGAAAGTTTTCCTTCACTGATCAGAAAACCAGCCGCCATGCCAGTGATGCTCTTACACATAGAATACGTCGCATGCCAGATGCCGCTGCGGTATGGGGCGAAATTGCATTCGCAGATGACATGTCCATTCCGCAGGACCAGCAGGTGATGCATGTCCGTATGGCGCGCAGCGGCGAGCTCACGAAGCATCTGCGTCAGCTTTTCCGATGAGATGCCCTCGCTCTCCGGCACCACGCGCGGAAAATACGTTTCCGGAGATGCAAAATCCCCGAACGCTTCCTTCTGCGGCGCAAAGTCCGTCTTTCCCATATGTCCTGTCGTCCCACTCATAAATCCCCAGATCATTTCCATTGCGGTTAACTGTTCTTTCGCTGCCATGTACGATGCCTCCTGTCTCATGCGGTTGGATTTCCCTGTTTTTCCAGTTTTCCTCATTATATCCAGATTCCTTGAAAATCGCAATGCTTCTTCTGATAAAAAAGAACCGACATAGAAATCTGTATTTCGATTTCTGCCGGTTCTTTTCCGTGTGTGATTTTTTTATTTTACTTTAGCTTACTCATTCCAGAGTTTCATACGCTCCTGATAATTCTGTGTGATAACTTTTTCTACATCTTCCAGTCCTGCGTCATTCATTTCGGAAATCATCTTGTCGTACTCTTCCATTGCCGCATCGTGGCTGTCTGCATTCACAATCTTCGGATATTCCTGATCGTAGATATCCTGGATTTTCTGCCATTTCAAGCCATCCGGAGTGCTTCCTGCCGGGGTAAGGCCTGCAAATTCTGCGGTATCCCATCTGTCGTTCTCACCAAAGTGATTCATAGCCACCTGCCGGGTCTCTTTTACTTTATACTGTGATACATCGTATGGAGTTCCGTCTGTACCATTTCCGTTCTTTACAAACCAAGTCCATTTGCGGACGCCGGTATCCAGTTTTGTTTTGTCAAAATCCGTCTGGAATCCTTCAATCAGATCATCGTTCGGAACGTGTTTTCCATCTTCCATATTCCAGTTGGTTCCCTCAATACCCCACATCAGAAGATACTGTCCTTCTTCGCTTGCAAGGTAGTTGATCATCTTCATGGCTGCTTCCGGATTTTTACAATTCTTGGTGATCGCGATTGCATCCCAGCCAAGTGTACTTCTTCCGGAGTAAGTAGTTTCATCTGCACTGATTCCGTTTCCAAGGATTTTATAGGAATAGAATTTTGCATCTTCTCCTACAGAAGAAGCAAGTGCTGTATTTGCTGCATCGGTATCCCAGTAGGAAGCAAAGGTACTGAATACGTTGCCTGCAGACAGTTTCTGCGTCCACTGATTTTTCTTGTTGACAACCCACTCTTTGTCCAGAAGGCCTTCGGTATACAGTTCATTGGCAAAGGACATCATCTCTTTGAAGTTTGGTGCTTTGGCAACATGTTCCAGATTGTCCCCATCCTGATAATATGTTTTCAGACCATACATTCCTTTTAATGTTCCATCGTAGTTTTTGGATTCTGCATCAAAGGTAATGGCAATACTCTCTTTTCCGTCAATGGTCGGATGAAGTTCTTTGAATTTCTTACAAATGTCAATATACTCTTCCTGTGTAAATGGCTCATCGCTGTCTGCGCGGTCTTTTCCAACGATTTCGCACAGATAATCATAGCGCATCAGAACACCGGCTACCGGATCCGGATCTTCTCCGTACCAGTTATTCAGATAGTAATTTTTTCCATCGGTATAACGACTCTTGTTTAAGGTTTCCCCGTACATCTCTTTTACATCCGGGCCGTACTCATCGATCAGATCATTCAACGGAAGCAGTGCGCCTGCCTCAATGTAACGGTTTACAATATCATTTCCACGATCCATCAGGACGATATCCGGGTAATTCTGACCGGTCAGCATCAGGTTCAATTTTTCCAGCGGATCTCCGGTTGGATTTTCTACCTGAATTTTGACACCTGTTTTTTCCTCAATTGCTTTTGCAACTGGATCATCAAAGGTATTGCTTCCGGAGTTTTTGTCAAAGATAGAAATCGTAACTCCGTCTGTTGATACCTCGCCCGATGCAGATGATGCACTGCCGGATGCAGTACTTGATGATGTACTGCCATTTGATCCGCATCCTGCAAGCATTCCCGCTGCCATCAGGACACTCATCGCCATTGCGATACACAACGCCAAAGTAAGAAACATTTTCATATCCAACCGCCAGACTCACTTCCCGTACTTTATTTTTCTTATTCTTTAACAGTTCCGCCGCCCTCTGCAGACGCATTTCCGTATTGTATTCCAAAATCGTTTTTCCTGTTGCCTCTTTAAACAGGCTCCTCAGATAATTCGGAGACAAACCGACCTCCGCGGCCAGCTTCTCGATATCTGCGCTTTCCGAGCAGTGCTCCTGAAGATATGTTTTTACCTGATAAACGGCATAGTAATTTGGATTTTGATTCTGTTCTTCAAAAAATGCCAACATCCGTTCCAGATACTGCTTCATCTTTTCCCGCATCTGATAACTGTTGTTTGCTTCAAAAATTTCATTTTCTCTCAAAATTTTTTCTGCTTCCATCCAGTTTTCCAGCAGTTCATCGCTCAAAACAAGACGGTTCCATAGATACATATAGAGATTGTAAACTTCTCCCGCAAATGTTTTCGGCGCAAGCCCCTTTAGCTGTTGAAAATAATCTTTCATGGTCTGCAGCGTTTCCTGCTTTTTCCCGTTGCTGACCAGACGACAGATTTCTTCTCTCCGCTCCTTCTGTTCCCGGAAATGATATGCTTTTTCCTCTTCCGTTTCTTTTTCATCTGCACAGAAAAGTTCCGGTGGATCCATATGAAATGCCAGAACACAACAGTTCCGAAGTTTTTCCGCCTTTTCGTACAGGCAGTCAGCTGTCCATGCTCCACTGCACCATCCAACGGCTCTCGGTGCGTCTTCTTTCAAATCATTCCAGATCTGAAATGCCGTATCTTTCACCGACAGATACCCCGCCAGCAGCAGAATGCTGATCCGTTCCGTTTTGCTGATGCAACGGATGCCCTTGTATTTTTCCTGAATTTGGCTACAGATGTTTTCTTCCGTTTTTCCATAAACCGCTATGATTCCAAACCTGCACTCTTCCAGTTCTTCTCCAAATACACCACGGAAATTTTTCCGTAAAAGCTCTGTTTCCTGTTTTTCCCGCAAAGCCATTTCCAGCAACTGCTTCGCCGCCGTTTTCCGCGACCAGTCTGCTATCTCACTTTTCTCCAGTTCACTTCTCACTTTTTTCAGACATGCTTCTACTTCTTCAATCGTAAATGGCTTTAAAAGGTAATCCACGGCATTCACCTGAAAAGCGGAATGGATATAGGAAAAATCATCATATCCTGTCAGAAAAACAATTTTGCATGGATACCCCCGGCGTACGATCGTCTCTGCCAGTTCAATTCCACTCATTCCTGGCATCTGAATATCCGTAATCACAATATCTGCCATATTTTCTTCTAGGCACTCCAGTGCCCTTCTGCCATTGCGCGCGGTAAATACTCTGGAAATCCCGTTCTTTTTCCAGTCAATATAATCCCGCAATGTCTCCAGTTCAATTTCTTCATCTTCTACAAGAAGAACGCGATACATTTTCTCCCTCCTGTTTCCAGTTGCTCCTGCAGTTTTCTTCTCCTGCTGCTTTTCATTTCTGTCTTTTTACTGCAGAAGTTCAATCATATACGCCTCATACGGCTGTAACTTCCACACTTCTTTTGTGAGACTTTCTGTATCATTATGAATCAGAACCGTTCCTTTTGTCAAATCATATCGGGCTTTCATCTCTGCCGCGGTATCCCGGAAATTGCAGAGCACAATCAGCTTTTTCTCTCCCAGATTTCTCTCATAAGCAAAAATATCCGGATTTTCTTCCTCAATCAGACGGAAATCCCCATAAACAAGAGTGTCATTTTTCCTACGCAGCGCAATTAGTTTTTGATAGAAATAGAAGAGGGAATCCGGATTTTTTCTGCTGTTTTCCACATTGATCTCCTCGTAATTCTGATTTTCCGCCATCCACGGTGTTCCCGCTGTAAATCCGGCATGTTTTTCCGCATTCCACTGCATTGGCGTCCGCGCATGGTCCCGGCTGTTCCGTGCAAGATAGGTACGAATTTTTTCTTCCTCCCAGCCTTCTTTTTTACGGTCTTCGGCAAAATTTACAGACTCGATATCCTGATAGTCCTCGATCCGAAGCCCTGACACATTTGTCATACCGATTTCTTCCCCCTGATAAATATAAGGAGTTCCTTTCATCCCATGGAGAAGGACAGCCAACATTTTTGCTGATTTTTCCCGATACGGTTCCCTGTCATTTCCAAAGCGCGATACGACACGCGGAAAATCATGGTTTCCCCAGAACAGGCTGTTCCATCCTTTTTCTTCCAGTCCCGTCTGCCATTTTTCAAAGAGCTGCTTCAGTTGCGGCAGCGTATACGGTTTCGGATCCCAGTTTCCACTTCGGATGCCGTCGATTCCCATCAGTTCAAACTGAAAAATCATACTGAGCTCCTGGCTTTCCGGATCAGAATACTGCTGTGCCATTTCTACCGTAGCACCTCCGGTTTCCCCCACTGTCAGGATCTGTTCTGATTTTCCATACGTATTCTGATACATTTCCATTAAGTATGTATGAATCTGCTCTGAATGAGTATCATTTCCTCCATGTCCATCTTTTACAATATTGTCAATTGCATCCAGCCGGAAACCACGGATCCCTTTATCCATCCAGAACTGGATCATCCGGTACAGCTCTTTCCGAAGCGACGGATTTTTCCAGTTCAGATCCGGCTGCATTACACTGAAACTGTGATAATAATATTCCTGAACCTCCGGCACCCATTCCCAGGTGCTTCCTCCAAAGAATGCTCCTCCGCCTTCTGGCGGCTGCTCCTTCGTTCCTTCCTTCCAGATGTAAAAATCATGGTATTTACTGTTTCGATCCTTTCTGGCTTCCAGGAACCATGGGTGCAGATGGGAACTATGATTTAAAACAAGATCCATCATGACCACAATTTCCCGCTTTTCACAGGCTGCGATCAGTTCTTCCAGCTCTTCCATTGTGCCCGCTTCTTCCATTACTTTATAATAGTCACTGACATCATATCCATTGTCGTAATTAGGAGAATCGTTAAAAGGCGAAAGCCAGATGGCTCCAACACCAAGCTCCTGCAGATAGTCCAGCTTCTGCAGAATCCCTCCAAAATCGCCGATGCCGTCTCCGTTGCTGTCACAGAAGCTTCTGGTGTAAATCTGATATACGGTTAAGCTATGCCACCACTCTCTTTTCATTTTCTGTCCTCTCTTTCTTTTTTCCTATAAGAGCAGTATAATGATATTATCTTATATTTTCTAACCTGATTTTCGTATTTAATGAAAGGATTTTGACTTTTATGAAAAAAGAACGTTCAAAAGAGCTCTTTTCTCCTGAATCTTGTTCCCCTGTTCTTTCTGGCGGAATCCGGGATTTTACCGTGCATGGAACCGAACCTGTTCCGCTCCATATCTATCATCAGGATTATGCGCATGGCGGGCTCTCTGTTCCTTTTCACTGGCATAAAGAATTAGAATGGATCTGGGTTGAAAAAGGTACTCTCACTCTGACACTGAAAACTGAAACCCGGACAATTTCCGAAGGTACTTTTCTTTTCATCAACAGTCACGAACTGCATCAGCTCTGCAGCATTGGAACTACCCCTTCGGTTCACCATGCCCTTGTATTTCTTCCAGAAATTCTCTCATGTGCCTATCTGGATTCCTGTGAAGCAAACTGGATTCGTCCGCTGCTCTCTCATCAACTGCTTCTTCCGGCTTTTCCATTGGAAGAGCTTTCTGCTGCTGAAGCCTCCTCTCAGACACAGAAAACATTTGTACTGACATTATCTGAGCTTTTCCAGGAAATCCTGTATGCATACGATACCAAACCCATCGGCTGGTTTCTTCTGATCAAAAGTGACATGTATCGGATTCTTGCACTTCTGGCGCAATACCAGCTTTTTCTTCATCCGGAACCCCTCTGCATTCGTAAAAAAGAAAGATCTGATCAATGTAAAAAACTCTTACGTTATATTCAGGATAACTATGATTCCAAAATCCGTCTTTCAGATCTTGCTGCTATACTCAATATGAATCCACAATATTTTTGCCGTTTCTTCAAAACGCACTTTCACACAACGCCTATTTCCTATATCAACCAGTACCGCGTAACCCAAGCCGCAGATCTTCTTACCGGCAGCTCGCTTTCTATCTTGGAAATTGCTCTGCATACCGGATTTGAAAGCCCCAGCTATTTTGCCAGCATTTTCCGCCGGACTTTTGGTATGTCACCGGAAGAATATCGAAAAGCCATGCCCTGATCCGGCAAATTTTCTCCTTCTGAATGCACGGCAACACAAATCTCAAAAATTTTTGATTTTTTTTCAAAAAACACTTGCCAAACTCGTTTTCTTATGATAATATACTACTTGTCGCTGAGCAAAAATCACGGCAGACAAAACAAAAACTTCGGCTCCGTGGTCAAGCGGTTAAGACATCGCCCTTTCACGGCGGTAACACGGGTTCGATTCCCGTCGGAGTCATATGGCGTCGTAGCCAAGTGGTAAGGCAATGGTCTGCAACACCAGTATCCACCGGTTCAAATCCGGTCGACGCCTCTTCTTTCCCGGAAACAGATAGTTTCCGGGATTTTTCTTTTTCAAAATTATTTCAAAAAAGCTGCCGGTTCTGTTTGCTTCGGCAGCTTTTTTGAAAATATCATTTTTTTAATTTTCTTTTTCTTTCACATAGTCTTCATACACATACGCCGTTTTTCCCTCATACGAAATCTTGTACCATCCGTTCTCTTTTCCGAGCATTTCCACTTCTTCCCCTGTCGTCAGAGCTCCGATAACCTGGCTTGTGCTGACGTTGGGTTCTGTACGTACATTGACCGGTGAGATACAGGTGACGGTTTTCTTACCCTTCTGCTTTTTCACGCCATCCGAATTATTTTCTGCTTCCAGCGCTCTTTTCTGCTCCTGGCAGGCCGTCTGAAATGTTTCTGTCAGCAGCTCATTGTCCGGGAACTGCAGAGACTCCAGTATTTCCGGCACGATTTGCTGTGTATCGTTGCTGCCGCTTCCTTTTTTCCATATGATCTGATACCCTTCATTCTCCGTTTTCACCCCGCAGAAAAATGCAATCGGAATCTGCAGGGAATTTTTTACCTGGAAACGATAAAAGGAACTCTCGTTATCTTTTCCTTCGTTAGCTGTTTTCACCATAAAATCGCTGATGCTGTTTTCCCCTGTTATTTCATTCGGGTAGAGCAAATTTTCAGCGCTCTCTTCGTCCTCCGGAAAATCCATAAGCACTACTTTTGCCATTCCTTCCCGATACGATATCTCAAGACTTTCCCCATCTTCCGATATGAAACTACATTGGATTTTCTCATCTCTCATTACATTCCAGCCTTCTGGAAGTGTGATTATAATATTCTGGTATGTAGAAAGAAACTCTTTTTCACCATCTTCTGACTCATCCTGGACACTGGATGCTCTTTCGTAGACAGCCGATGGATTCTCCTTTTCCACCTGCTGATTTCCACATCCCATTACCACAATAGTTGTCATCAGAAGAACAGCTAAACAGTTTTTTCTGTTTCTCATGTACAATTTCCTTTCTTGACAGTTCCATCTTTATTTTCTGTCAGAAAATTTCTTTTGCTTATTGTATCACAACTATTTTTGCACTGTAAAGAGTACGTTTCTTCCCTCCTGCTTTGATTTTCTTTATGCAAAAAAAATCTCCAACCAGATTGAGGTTCCCTCCCCCTCAAATCCAGTTGAAGATTTTTCTTATCTTTTTTATTTTACTTCTGTAAATTCGACCCGGATACTCTCATACTCTTCCAGCACCTGATGCAGGGTCAGCCCCGCACGGTTCCAGGTACGGCCAAGGCGGACTTCCTGGTCCAGGCTGCAGCGGTACAGCTTATCCTCTGCAAGACCGCACACTTTCGTGTGAACCGGAAGCATATTTCCTTCTGCGTCAGTCTTTACGATCGTAAGCAGTGCGCGGCTCTGATCCTTTGCCACGAACTCCCATGCCATGAAATCCTGTTTTTTCAGTCCGGTCAGACGGTAATACAGGCCTTCGTGTGTGAGCTCGTAATATTCATGCATCGCAGCAACCTGCTCTTTTACCATCTCTTTTTCTTCCTCTGAAATCTTATTCAGATCCATCTCATATCCAAAGCTTCCTGCCAGCGCCACATCGCCTCTTGTCCGGAACGGTGTCACACGGCCGGTCTGATGGTTCGGGCATACAGAAACGTGGGAACCAACGGTACTGATCGGGTAGAAGAACGAGCTTCCGTACTGGATAGAAAGACGGTTGATCGCATCGGTATTATCACTGCACCAGATCTGCGGGGAGTAATACATCATACCGGCATCATATCGTCCGCCGCCTCCGCTGCAGCCCTCAAGCAGCAAATCCGGGCATGCGGCAAGGAAACGCTCGAGCAGATCATAAACGCCGAGTACGTAGCGGTGATACAGCTCCCCGTTTCTGTTCTGAGCTGCCACATGGCTGTAAACATCGCAGACGCTGCGGTTCATATCCCATTTGACATAATCGATCTTTGCATCATGAACAATGGTTGTCAGACGCTCCAGCAGATACTCACGCACATCCTCACGCGTCATATCAAGTACAAGCTGATTTCTGCTGTGATTCGGCACACGGCCAGGAATTGCAAACGCCCAATCCGGATGTGCACGGTAAAGATCACTGTCCTCGGAAATCATCTCCGGCTCAAACCAGAGACCGAATTTCATGCCCATCCTATGGATTTTTTCTGCAAGCTGCGCCATGGAGCCGTTCATCTTTTTCTCGTTGACGAACCAGTCGCCGAGGCCACTGTTATCATCCTCTCGTTTTCCAAACCAGCCATCGTCAAGCACCAGCATCTCAATGCCAAGCTTTTGCGCCTGCTCTGCAATTTTCAGAATTTTTTCTTCGTTGAAATCAAAATAGGTTGCTTCCCAGTTGTTGATCAGAATCGGTCGTTTGGCATGCTTGTATGCGCCGCGGCAGATATGCTCGCGGATGATCTCATGATACTGCTGTGACAGTTTGGTAAGGCCGGTTCCGGAATAGCTTAAGATTGCCTGCGGGGTATCGAACGCCTCTCCTTTTTCCAGATGGAAGCAGAAATTGGTCGGATGAATACCCATCTGAAAACGGGTCTGATTTTTCTGATCCTTCTGTGCTGCCGCAACAAAGTTTCCGCTGTAAACGAGGCATGCGCCGATGCAGGAACCGTGTGTCTCACCCGCACCCTCCTCGCAGAGGATCACAGCCGGATTGTAATGATGGCTCGATGTACCACGGGTGCTTCCGATCTCGACTTTTGCATGCTGCACCGGAATCCACTCCGCCGTACGCTCCATCGCATGACGACCCGAGAAATAGATCATCTCATAATTTTCATACATCAGATCCATGCTGAATGACAGCATTTTTTCCAGCTCAATCGCCGTTTCTCCGTGATTTTCGAGTCTTGCCGCTCTCGTAATTACATTTTCCTTTTCAAATACACCGTAAAACAGTTTCAGAACAATATCGGAAGCCTTCTCCGTCATTGTAATAACAAGAGTCTCACCTTTTTCTTCCTCTGTATCGTACAGCGCCGGCATTCCGGGAATAGCATAGGAATGATCCAGAATTTCGTACGAATCGAAACGGAAATCTGCTGCAAAGCTGCCGTCCGCGTGGCGGATCTCAATCATATCATCACGGAAATCACCGACACCACTTCCCGGAATTTCCTGCGGAAGTGCATCAAGAGAATATTTCCGGTTAGGGCCTGCTTCCTCCGGATTTCCTGCAAATCCCATATCCGTACAGAAAATCAGACCGGAAAGATTTTCCTCACCGATTTTTTCTCCATAGTAGAGATGCAGAAGCACATTTTTGTCATCTGCGAACATCTGGTAACTGCTGTCTTTTGTCTGGAGGGTAAATAACCGTCCATTTTCACTTACTTTGATTGCCATGATTTCCTCCTCCTGCGGCATCTTGCAGTATCCTGCAAAACACGATATAATTTTACTGATATTTCGGAATCTCATCCTTTGTGACATTCCGGCTTTTCTGATGATTCTTTTTGTGAGGTATACTTATGGAAACTTCCTGGACACTTCCCGTCCAAAAGCATAAATTTTCGGATCTTTATCTCTGTTTCTGCGGTTACGAAGCCTGCCAGCCACTGCACAGCTACGGCCCGGCTGTCCGCCCCAATTACGTGATCCACTATATTATTTCCGGGAAAGGCACTTTTACCATCGGAAACCGCACTTACCGTTTAACCGCCGGACAGGGCTTTTTCCTGATGCCAAATGTCCGCACCTACTATGAAGCCGATGCGGATGATCCCTGGACATATCTCTGGATCGGTTTTGACGGCGAAAAAGCTGCCTCTTATGTACAGGAACTCGGTCTTTCCGAGGAGCACCCTGTCTACCAGTGCAACTTTTCCGGTGAACTGCAGTCCCTTTTGTTTCAGATGCAGAAGCACAATACCTATGACACCTCGGACCAGTATCTTCTGGAAGGCTGTCTGTACCAGTTTTTCTCAATTCTTTCCCGCGAAATCACGCTTGCCGATCCTTCTGCACGGGAGAGCGGCAATTTTTACGTGGAAAAAGCCGTTGAGTTTATCCGAAATAATTATTCCAATGAAATTCTTGTCTCGGATATTGCCAGATATGTGTGCATCAACCGGAGTTACCTTTATACCCTGTTTCAAAAATATCTCCATACCTCACCGCAGGACTATCTTTCTTCCTGCCGGATCACGCGTGCGCTCGAGCTTTTATCGTATACGGATCTCTCCATCGAAACGGTCGCTTTTTCCTGTGGTTACCGGAATACCGAAGTTTTTACCAAAGCCTTCCGCCAGAAGCAGGGCATGACGCCAAGCGCCTATCGGAAAAAGTTCCGCCTTGACACGACTCCTGACTCTGCACATGTTCCGTGATCTGTCTGATTTTATTATAACGAAATCTTTCTTCCATGAACAGGAAGAAATGTTATGGAAAACCGTCAAAATGTTAGATGGCGTTTCTTAATGGCTACAGACAGCAAAAAAGCGATACAGTCATGATTTCTCATTTCTGTATCGCTTCTTCATCTTAGCTCCCCGAGTTGGGCTCGAACCAACAACCCTTCGGTTAACAGCCGAATGCTCTACCATTGAGCTATCGAGGAATACCTCAGGAATCTTTTCCTGACAATCGTTACTATAACACAATCTTTTTCGAAAAACAAGTATTTTGCGGAAAATAATTACAAAAAGCCACCGGATCTATCCGATGGCTTTTCCGATATACCTTCAAAACCGCATACACTATACATCTATCATTCCATTTTTTGTGAACACAACCATTCAGGTCAAGCCCTCGACCGATTAGTAACAGTCAGCTCCATGCCTTACGGCACTTCCACCTCTGCCCTATCTACCTCGTCGTCTTCAAGGGGTCTTACTTCTTTCGAATGGGATATCTCATCTTGAGGGGGGCTTCACGCTTAGATGCCTTCAGCGTTTATCCCTTCCCGACTTGGCTACCCGGCCGTGAACCTGGCGGTTCAACCGGTACACCAGAGGTCAGTCCATCCCGGTCCTCTCGTACTAAGGACAGCTCCTCTCAAATATCCTACGCCCACGCCGGATAGGGACCGAACTGTCTCACGACGTTCTGAACCC